>Ga0209226_10000105_pt1 | contig 56862 bp, 57 predicted proteins | sample BarGraNGADG00212_2_FD_184497 | JGI IMG/M metagenome (GOLD analysis project Ga0209226, IMG submission 184497) | Arctic peat soil microbial communities from Barrow, Alaska, USA - Barrow Graham LP Ref core NGADG0011-212 (SPAdes) (version 2) | ecosystem: Environmental > Terrestrial > Soil >...
TGACCTCTTGCCTGTCAAGCAAGCGCTCTGAACCAACTGAGCTAACGTCCCAATAAAAAATCAACATTCTGGTTACCTACCCTGTCATCCGCCAGTTGGCGGACTGAACCAACTGAGCTAACAACCCCTAATTAAAATGAACATTTGAGAAATTTGCTCTAAACCTCCCGATAGTTATCGGGATGAGCTAACAACCCTTATGGGCGGTAAAAATAATAATTTTATTCATTCATTTTGCTTACTGCCGGCAGATTGTTAATTCCAATTTTCATATCTTTCAGAGAAAATAATTAGAGAACTATTTTTCAGTTACTCATCTTGTTAACTTTAAAGAATATGCAATCAAAATCAGGCAATAATCCGGTTCATTTATATCTTTTCGTTCTAATCCGTATTCTAATCGGCTGGCACTTTCTTTATGAGGGTGTGACAAAAGTTATTGCGGAAAACTGGAGCTCAGCTTCTTACCTTGCAGGATCTAAATGGATTTTTGCTCCTGTTTTTCATTGGATGGCAGGATATTCCGGTATAATTTCGGTTGTCGACTTTTTGAATACCTGCAGATGGAAGCTATCTTTGGGTAAATAAAAACCTTATCGAACTTTTTGTTTTATCTGCTTTTATTTTTCTCCCTCCCGGCTACTTGTATGGCCTCGACCGACTCTATTACAGAAGGAGAGAAGAAAAGGCCAGAAAACCGGTGCCGGATTTGCCAGTTGGCACTAAAAAGGGGATTGAACGTCGCGAAGCGATAAGAGACCGGAGTAAGATGAAGTTCTTTTCAGACTGCGGTATCGGCCTCGACTTTCAGAAAGGAATCGCCATGTCGCTTGCTGCTGATTTTGATGCCCTTTATTGCCAGGGAGAAATTACCGATCGCTGGACAAATGAGAAATATGACGATGGCACGGGTAAAACCGTTGCACAACGTATGGAGTTGATACGCGAGGGGCTTGAAGAAATAAGAAGTCACGGAAAACCTGCCGGGATCGGTGCACACAGAATTGAGGCAATAAAAGTTTGTGTTGAATATGGGTTAAAACCTTATTTCTGGGTAAAAACATGTCACAATCATGATTACTGGTCAGCACAGAATGCCGGTCCATGGAAAGATAATATGTTCGATTATGATCCGGAAGAAACTATCCGGTTCATGGCTACACTTAAAGAACCCTGGATTGGTTTCAAAGTTCTGGCCGCCGGAGCTATTTCTCCCGAAGTAGGGTTAAAATATGCTTTTGCCAATGGCGCCGATTTTGTCTGCCTGGGGATGTATGACTTCCAGATAGTCGAAGATGTTAATATTGCGCTTGATGCTTTCGAAAAAGCAAAAGATCGCTCTCGTCAATGGATGGCGTAACGTTTTGAAGAACTGGATTATTCTGTTTGGACAGTAACCGTTATTCATGTTCTGCAAGCCTCTCAAGGAGCTTAAAAAGCACTTTTTTGTTTGATTCGATTAACTGTTTATTGGTAAGAATCTCCTTTTCAGTTTGTACATATTTCCCTTTCAATAATTCGTTTCTGCCATTATCAATCATTTGCTGAAGAGAACTCAGAGTGAGTTCCAGATGAAATTGCATTGCCACCACTTTCCCATTATAAATATATGCCTGATTTCTGGTTCCGTCGGAAAAGGCTATATGGATTGCATGTTCAGGTAAGTCAAAAGTATCACCGTGCCAGTGAAAAACTTTTAACCTGCGTCCCATTCCTGAAAATAAATTGGCTGATTGGGCATCATGATCCAATTCTATATCAAACCATCCGATTTCCTTTTCTTTGTTCTTATATACTTTTGCACCAAGCGCAACTGAGACTAACTGCGATCCCAGACAAATACCAATAACTTTTTTACCTGCATCAATAGCTTGTCTGATAAATTTTTTTTCATCTGCCAGCCATGCATATTGTTCTTCATCATGAACACTCATCGACCCTCCCATTACAATAAGCCAATCAAAATCAGAGATTTCCGGGAATGTTGCTTTTTCAAAGAACCTGGTGGAAGTAAGTGAGTGACCCGAGACAGAAATCCATTCTTCGATACTGCCTAATCCCTCAAAAGCAACATGCTGAAAATAATGTATTCGTAATTTATTCACAACTATGAACATTTGTGATTTCTGGAATGTGATTTACTGCGAAAATACAGTAAATCTGCAGAATTTGTATTTCAGTAACCTATTTAAGATACTTACTTATCAGATCAAGTAATTGCATTCTATCCGTTGGCTTTGAAATGTAATCATTGCATCCGGATTCAATTGATTTTTCGCGATCCCCTATCATAGCATAAGCTGTATTTGCAATTATCGGTATTACCTTGTTCTTCTCCCTTATCCGTCTGGTAGCTTCATAACCATCTATCCCCGGCAATTTGATATCCATTATAATTATGTCAGGCTTCTTCTCTGAGGAAAGCATATTAATCGCTTCAATCCCATTCTCTGCTCTCAGAATGTCAGCCCCTGATGATTTAAGAATTTCGTATATGAACATAAAACCCGACGTGTCATCCTCAACTACAAGAATTTTCTTCCCTGACCAGTTTGGTTCTACATAGTCTTTATGAGAAACCACGGACACTGGTTCAATGATAACAGTGCTCTTTTTAAAAGGAAGTGAGAAATAAAACCTGGACCCTTTATTTACTTCTGATTCTACTTTAATTTCACCTCCCATGAGCTTTACAAGGTTCTGGGAAAGAGATAACCCCAAACCTGTACCCCGGTATAATCGCAATTTATTATCTTCAACTTTCCTGAACAATTTGAATATTACTTCCTTTTTGTCTTCGGATAATCCAATACCGGTATCCTCCACATAAAAGAAGATCCTGTCTTCTTCCGGATAACATCCCAGAACGATGTATCCTGAATCTGTAAATTTAATAGCATTATCAAGGAGTTTGCTCAGAACCTGTTTGAGACGGCTGCCATCAGCCTCAAATGTCAAGTCATAACCCCTGGTCTCCACAGAAAGACGAAAATCAAGATCATATTTTTCCCTTGATTTTAACTCCGCGTTATATCTCTGATAAAGTTCATTAAGAAGAGGATAGACCTTGCATGCCCTGAAATTAATATTCAACTGGTTGGATTCGATTTTTGAGATATCAAGAATGTCATCTATGAGTCCGAGCAGGCTGTTTGAGTTTGAAACTATCAGGTCAACAAATTCGGCTTTTTCTTCTTCGGAATAATATTTATCCTTAAGGAGCTCCGATAATCCGACTATTGCATTCATCGGCGTTCTTATTTCATGAGACATATTTGTGAGAAATGAACTTTTAAGCTTATCTGACAGTTCTGCGCGCTCCTTGGCAGCTATAAGTTCTTTTTCGATCTTTTTTCTCTCTTTTATGATTTCCTCTTTAACGATTATCTCTTTTGTTTTTTCATCAAGATTCTTAAGCAGCCGTTCCTGTAAAGTCCTCATATTTTTTTCTCTTGTCCTGATATACTGATAAAGAGAAAACCCTATCAATGATATAATTGCAAGATAAAACCAGACAGACAGGTAAACCGGTTTTTTAATGCTGAATTTAATGGTTAGAGGTTCCGGTGCTGAAACATCATCTTCATTGAAAGCCCTTAACTTAAAAACATACTGACCGTGTCCTACTTTTTCATAGACTATCGTCCTGCGGGTTGTAAGATCGGACCAACCGGAGCTGTATCCTTCCAGGAAGGTCTGATAGTTAACAATTTCCGGATTGCTTAGATTGATGCCGGTAAATTCAACTTTAATCTCATAATTTCCCGGCCTGAGCGTTATTACATCGTCGAAGCTAACTTTAACTTTATTGATATAAACTGCATCAATATGAAGAATGGGGGGTTTCTTTCTGCTGGTATTAAGCTGTGAAGGAAGCTTTACGAGTCCTTCGGATGTTCCGAACCATATGTTATTCTGAAAATCAGTAAGTACAGCGTTGGGATAGAAATCAGATGTGCTTTTAATACCTTCATTAGAGATGTAATTTCTGATCCTCCCTGTTTCGGTATCGATCTGGGAAAAGCCTCCTCTATGAGCAACGAGTATTTTATGACTTTTATCAAATATAATGTTATAGCAATAATCTGATACCAACCCTGAGGAGAATGCATAGTTCAGGTTTCCCTCAGATCTGAACCTGTATACCCCGTTACCATATGTTGCTATCCATAATGAACCGGTATTATCCTCTGCGAATGACATTACCGAATTAAGTCCAAACGAACTGTTATTATAAAGCGTGGAAATATTGTCGTCAGGACCGATATAGAAGATACTATTGCAGGTTGTCCCTACTAATACTCTGCCGTTTGAATCTATATAGAGTTGCTGTATATTATTGTTTGGCAAGCCATTAGATTTATTGAACCACTTCCTGATGCCTGTAACTGTATTTAACTTGCAGGCTCCTTTCTTTGTACTGATCCATATAATATTCCCTTTCCCGGTAATGTGATTTATTGAATTTTCAAGAGCATCAACCGATAAAAATATCTTTGTAAAATTTTCATTCACAGGATTAAAGGTAAAAAGCCCATCTTTTTCGAATCCAAGGTAAATAAGTCCTCCCTGCGAACAGTAAACAGAATTAACCCGTGCGCCGGATAAAGACTGAGGGAAAGGATAAGATTTATAGATTTGTCCGCGTTCAGGAGTAACTTTTGCCAGGATATTATCACTCGCCAGCCATATATGACTGCTATCTTTTGATAAAGCATATATGTGATTAGATCCGATCCTTTCCGAGTATGAAAGAAATTTGATATTATCATCAACGAGTTTAAGCAGTCCACCCCCGTACATGCCCAGCCAAATATTGTCTTCCCGGTCTTCAAAGAGACACTTTACTTCATTTGATTTCAATCCGTTAGCAGTGTTTATGTAACCTGAAAGAGATAACTTTTCTGAACCCTTCTCAATCTGATATTTAATAATCCCTTTCCCGGCTGTATTTACCCAAAGTTCATTCAGCGATACAATCCTGGCTCCCTGGATATTGTCAAGATCTCCTTTGCTGTCAAAACTGATCTCGGAAAGATCGCAGGAAAGATTTGACTGGTTGACTGAAAGCCTGTAGACCCCTTTGTCTTTCGAAAAAATGAAATATTCTCCTTCTCGTACTTTTATAATTTCTACCACCTTTGATAAAGGATAATCTTTGATTCTTACCTTTATTGTCATCGTAGATAAATCGTGATGATATTCCAGGATGTAAAGGTTCTCCTGAGTACCGGCAAGGAAGAAATTTCCGGAAATATACCTGATCTTGAAAACAAGTTCATTTGCCAGCGGTGTTGAAACCCTGGTTATTTTTTTGTCGGGGCGTGAAACAATAAATCCTCCGTTTTGGGTTGAGAACCAAATTGTTCCAGTATCAGCTTCTGTAATTGATGTAATTGATGAGCTTACTGCTGTTGTATCTATAAGTTTTTTAAACCGGCTATCCGCTATATGTGTGATTCCCCCGTTTATATGGCCAAGCCATAATCCTCCTGAAAAGTCTTTATATATAGTGGTTATAAAATTTTCTGCCAGACTATCCTTTTCAGTGTAGTGCTGAAATTCAAATCCATTAAACCTGTAAAGCCCCTCGGCTGTACCAATCCATAAATAACCGTCATTCCCCTGGTTTATTGAATAGATAAATAAGTTTCCCAATCCATCTGACGAACCATATTGCCTGAAAAAATGGTCCTGTCCAACGAGTTGTACAAAAACCTGTGTGAGGAGGAATACTAGAAGGAGTCTGGCTTTCATACCTGTCGGAATTTACTTTTTTTCTACAGATTTCATTCTTAATGCCGGCTTATATACAGGTACCCCGCCTATCGGAATTACATAAAAAGGAAGTGAGACTCCATATTGGTTTTGAACTATTACTACAACATTGTTATTCCTGACATGTTTAGTCTTGTTCTTTATAAACTGAATTTCCAAAGAAGTGTTTCTCTCTTCTTCGACTATCGGCAATTCAGTAGATGCCCAGTCTCCATTTCCGGATACTTTGCAAAGCTCTCCACTTTTTGCAACTGAAACCACCCGAATGAAACCGTCATCATCCCAATCAAAGTTTAATATTTTCATCGAGGTTACCTTATCGTCAATATATGGATAGATTTGCGATACATCATTTTGATTGTCAGAAAGCCTGAAAGTATACTCATAGGTAAAACTATTGCCTCCTTCTACAGGTTTGTTTTCCTTATTGTCAGTGCTCAGAAAGTATCTGTAAAGATTTCCGTCATCGCCACTGATGCCTTTGGCTATAATTTTAAAAATATAACCATTTAGTTCCTTAGATAATTCACCTTCCATTGGATTGAACGGACCAAAAGTATACCATTTCAGGTCATACATGGGATCATTGCCAAAGGACTTGGAATCTAACAGATTGCCGTTCTCGAATTTGCCGGAAGGATGAATGGATTGAGCATCTTTTTCGCTCCATGCATCTTTACCTCCATATATTGAAAATCTTATTGTTGTATTGAATTCACCCTTCTTTTCATCTAATGAACCTCCGGTGTCGGGATCAAATACCCTGATATAGAACGGTTGATTATATGTAAAAGGTATCCTGAAAAAGAAAATCTGACAAAAATCATAATCACCCCACGATCTGTCTGAGTTCTTCCCAAAGGTTACAAGGTAAGGTATATTTTCATCCTTTGAGGGTACAGGCTGAGACAGACCGATAAGATAGACAGAGCATCCCAGGACAGAAAGAAATATTTTAATCAGATTTTTTCTTTTCATATGGGAAATCTATTAGTTTCCTACAAAAACGTTTTTATGCCGGTAATTAATATTTTACTCAAAGTTAAGTGTATTATTACCAAAAAATTAGATTTTAATCCACTTAATTTGATCTCCTCAGACTCTCACCTTAGCCTTTAATCTGATTTTCTATGAAAAATCAAATCCTGATATATAAACAGGTGCATTGTAAAAATACTCCTTCTCATTCTCAGATAAATTGATGAACCTCGAATATACCAATCCGGGTTTTGCATTCAGCATCCTATTTAATGCTCCCATTTTTACTCCCGTCCGCATTGTGTCGTAAAGCTGACTATGGTCATCGAGCCATGTCAGACCGGTATGAAATCCTTCTGATGCACAGGCCGATTCAAAAAGCACTGATAACAGATCTTCACGTCCCTTTCTGCAATAAATTGCATCGAAAACCAGGTACCGGAATTCTCCTGGCCGGAATAATCTCCGGAAATAAGGTGTTTTGGGCAAAACCTTCATCATTACCCAACCCCATATTCCGGGGATATCGTATACTTTGTAAACTGAAGGGATTGCGCTGACTCCTGCAATAATCTCCTCTCCCTCTTTTAAAATATAATACCTGTCGCCATAAAAAGAATAATCAGTGCTGAAAAACGAGTAATCCCTATAATAATCCAGAAGAAGAGATTTCATTTTAGCTTTTTCTTCTTCCCTTAGTTTAACAACCCGCTGATCGGACTTAGGAGAGAACCTGCTGAATGCCACAGTAAGGAATGATCTTATATACTCATACCCTGCCTGATGGACAAGATTCTTGGACCTTTCGTTCATACTTTCCAGAAAGGCATACATTATATGCTTATCTCCCTCAAATACATCCTTAAGATCAAGCAAATGCGGTTTGCTGAAAATCTCCAGGGTTTTTTGTTTAAAGCTGAAGTCCTTCTCCGGTTTTATCAGAGTTTTTCTTCGATTTCTCCGGGTTAAATCAGATTGATAAGTTGACTGAAAAGCCAGGTACCTGAGATATGACGAAGGGTAACGCAGGTTTCCCTGACCCGAAACACGGAAACACGACCCGACTGTCCCGGTTATCTGGTTCCTTCTGTAAAGAGAAACAAATCTGATCTGATCTTTGTATGCTGCAATACGAGGTGCAATATTCTGTAACGAAAACCTTAATCCGCCTTCAGAACCCTGTACGGCATGATTAAGGATATCAAGAATTCCTTCGTTTGCATAATCAGAGACTCTTACTTCAAGTCCTCTGTAATCAAACAATTTCTTTTCAAACATTAGAAGCTGAACAAATATGGTGCAAGATATAAAATAAGGCGCAAGGGCACAACGGGGTTAAACTGTCAGGATATGGATTGTAGAAGTGCTACTGATATAACCAGATCTTCGGGGTTTGTGATCTTTATATTTTCGCGGTTGCCTTCAATAAGATTAATTTTTTCTCCTGTCTTTTCAAGAACAGTTGCATCATCAGAGAATTCAGGACTGTATTCCTGCAGATAAGCTTTTTTTATAAGTGCGGCATTAAATACCTGGGGTGTCTGTATCTGTTTTACATACAACCTGTTAACAGGAAGGCTTCCCTGTTCGTTCAATATTCTCAGAGATTCGATTGGTGAAATTGCCGGTATGGCATTTCCAAGTTTTTCAGCTGTGTCGAAACATCTTTTAATTGTATCGATACTTACAAAAGGTCTGACTCCGTCATGAATAGCTACGAGACCCGGAATATTGACAAACTTAAGTCCATTCCTGACCGAATAGAACCTGTTAGATCCGCCTTTAACCAGTGTATGCTGAACAGTAAATGAGTGCTTTTTTTGAAGATCAATCCAAAAACGGAGCTGGTTTTCAGGAAGGACCGTTATGATTTCTATTGAATGATTGAATGATTTGAATCTTTCAATTGTGTGCATAAGAACCGGTCTTCCGGCCAGCTCAAGAAACTGCTTGGGAACATCTGCTCCCATTCTTTTACCGCTCCCACCCGCTACAATTACTGCATACAGTTCCATATAACGCGATTTATTCCTTTGTATACAGAAATCTCTTAATACTTCTCTTTGGTGTTTTTGCAAATTCTTCAGCGTGTATCCTATACTTGCTCACAGCCATAAATTCAGGTAACCTCTCATTTACATCTTTCCTGGTTTTGTCGAGAATACCAATAAGTTGTTCCTCTGAAATATTGTCTCTCTTCATCATTTCATAATCGGGATATATCAGTGCTATCAATTTATTATCAACTGAAATTACTACCGATTCGACTATATAATCTTTATTATTTATAAAGGCCTCGATCTCTTCAGGATAAATATTTTGACCTGATGGCCCGAGTATCATGCTTTTGCTTCTTCCTTTAATGAAGATATTGCCTTCTTTATCAATTACTCCAAGGTCACCGGTATGCATCCAACCCTTATCATCAATCATTTCACGTGTCGCTTTTTCATTCTTGTAATACCCTATCATCATATTTTCCCCTTTCAGAATAATTTCGCCAACAATGTTTTCCGGATCCGGTGAATCTATAGTAACTTCAAGTGTATCAACAGCTCTACCCGATGCCCCGGGCTTTGTTGTATCCCACGAGGCATAACTGATGAGGGGTCCACACTCGGTCATCCCATATCCGACTGTAAACCTGAAACCGATTTTTTTAAAGAATTTTTCTGCATCGGAATTAAAGGCAGCGCCACCTACAATTAACTCTTTAAAACGGCCACCGAATGTTTCGGTGAGTTTTTCTCTGATTTTCCGGAAAAGGATTTTGTTAATTCCGGGAATAGCAAGAAGTATTTTCATATGTGGCTTGCTTATAACCGAGAGAAGCTGCTTCTTATATATTTTTTCAACTACCAGAGGAACGGATAAAATCAGTCTTGGCTTAATCTCCTTAAAAGCCTGTATCAGAATCTGCGGGGATGGTGTTTTTGTGAGAATCGTTATATGACATCCAAAAGTAAACGGAAAAAGAAACTCAAAGGCACATCCGAAAGTATGGGCTAAAGGAAGAAAAGAGACTACCGGATCGCCCGATTCAAGAGGCATGTTTTTCTGAGCATATCTGACATTGGCAGCAAGACTATTATGGGTAATCATAACACCTTTTGAGAAACCTGTTGTTCCCGAAGTGTAGCTGATAACTGCAAGCTGATCATTTGATATGCCGGAAAACTTAATATCTTCTTTTTTAAGGTCGGGATAAGCTTTTGAGAATTCCTCTTCAAGGGAAGAGAAGCTTTTTTCAAAAGCCGGATTTCGCGGAAATATCATTCTAAAGTCATCAAGAGACAGGACTCCGGTTATCTCAGCCATTTTTGATATATCCAAAGATTCAAAGATTTTATCATCCACAAATAGAAGTCTTGAGTCAGAATGGTTTATGATATGAGTCATATCATCCGGTTTGAAATCAGGAAGAATTGGTACAATTACAGCACCATAAGTTACCGAGGCCAGATAGGTAACGCACCAGTTTGCGGAATTCCGGCCAACCAGTGCAATTTTTTCTCCCTCTTTAATTCCTGTTCCTTTAAACAGAATATGAAGTTTCAGGATCCTTTCCGCAATCTCTTTATAAGAATATCCCTTTTCCTTATAATTCGATAGTGCCTCAATATCCCAGTTTTGTCTGATACTCTGTTCAATATACCCGATTAAACGTTCCTGGATCATAGATTGGGGTTTTAAATTAGTCCGACGAAGTTACAATATGATTAACACATTCCCAATTTCGGGGAAGTTAGGTTTTAGTGTTATTAAATGAAGAACATAAGAAGGATTGCAACAATTGAAAGAACGTTAACAACGGTAAAAAAGTAATTATATCCCTCTCTTTTCTTACTGAACTGACCAAGTTTCCGGGCGAATATCCCAATAGTGGGAACGAAAAGAACTATCAGGAATGCAAAGAATTCGATCCCGTAAAATACCGTTTCCAGGCCTCCTCTTACAAGGGCCGACAGGTAAATAATTATCAGAAGAACCAGCAAATAAACCAGGTAGCTTATTTTTAAAAGAAGTGTTGAGACCATTCTTCGCTTATGCAGCTGATGCGGTTTTAGATACGCGTAGGCAAGCGCAAAAACAATTAAAATAAAAACTATCCCAAGAATATGATTGAGTACTGCAGGAAAATTGGCCATATTCACAGGTATTAATTTATAAATTACGATTCCTTATTTGTCCAGACAAGTGAACTTGCGCCCAGTACAGCTGCATTCTGCGTACTTAACTCAGAAGGCAGAAGTTTATAATTTCAGCATCAAGTTCTTCAAAGCTGAATTTCCTGAGCTCACTTGGTTCATTGCTGTCGGCCATTATTTTCAGAAGCGATCTCTTGAGTCCGGTTGCAGAAACATATGTCTCGAGACAACCCTTTCTTCCGCATCCACAATCGCGGTTTGACGGTCCTGGCCTAATTGCGGTATGACCTATTTCACCGGCAAATCCATCATGCCCGTAAACAAGTTTCCCATCAATTACAAACCCGCTGCCAAGGCCGGTACCAAGAGTAATTACTACAAAGTTTTTCATTCCTTTGGCACCCCCAAATATCATCTCTCCGACAGCGGCTGCATTTGCATCATTTGTTACAACTACAGGCAGGTTTGTGTGCCTGTTAAAAATCTCTGCCAAAGGAACAATTCCTTTCCAGGGAAGTCCTGCAGCATGCTCTATTGTTCCTTTATTGATGTTCCCCATTGGGGCACCTATACCAAAACCTATTATTTCGTAACCGGTTCCTATCTTCTTTGCTGAAATCTGAATCTTTTCATACAGCGCTGCTACAAATACTTCAATTTCGTCATAATGTGTGGTCTTTATCCTGTCTTCACCAAGAATATTCCCTTCCCTGTCGACAAAACCAAAGACGGTATTCGTACCACCTATGTCTATGCCAACTGCCACCTGTTTTTTTGCCATTTTTATGAAATATATGCTTTATACCTGTAAATATAACATACCTTATAAGTGCCTAGAGTCTGGAGTGCCTAAAGTGTCTTAAGTGGTCACTATTGGCGTACTAATTTTTATTTAGGCTTATTAATCCAACCAAGATATAACTTTTTTGAGTTAATCTGCTAAATTAAATTCCAGTTTATTCTAATGAATTCAACTTTAGGCACTTCAAACTTTAGTTCACTTTAAGTACTTTTTAACTATTCCGGAACATACTCATTACCTATCTTTCTTGCTCTTTCCGGTTTATCAAGATCAATCCCGAGCGATATCCCAGTTTCAACAAGAATATTCCACCCTGCTACAAGCTGCACATATTCAGCATATTGACCTCCATCAGGAATAATAATTGTCGGGAACATGGTTTTTTGAGATGAAACGGCGATGATATTCATCCCCACACCTTTAATCAGGCATTCGTTAAATTTTTCCTGTTCGGTTGAAAATGGTTCAATCCATATTAAAACTTCACTTTTGTCCATTACCTCCTCAATACCATGAACGGCAAACGTCCCTTCCAGAAAAGCCGATTTTTTCCGGGTAATTTCATTGGTCTTCAGCGCCAGTTCTTCAGCAACACCATTATTCCTTCCTGCAAAATATATCATGGTTGCTTTCCGGATAATTTCAATTAAACCAGGTTCAATTTTCATCTTTAAAGCCTGTTCCGTATCCTCAGCCAGTTCTTTAAGACCATCCATTTTTTCACCTTTCACTTTACGAAGCAGTGAATCATAAAAAAGCCCCTGCTCAACTACTGACTTGGTGGCTGCTACTGCTTTTTCTTTACCGCAGTTTAATACATGTGTAGCCGAGGCAATTTCTTCCAGTTTGGTTTTTGGGTTTGCAGTAAGGCCAAAAACAGCAGAGTGTTTCTGCTTCTTAAGAGCAGCCGTAAGACGTACAACCTCCTTTGTCTGCCCCGAGTTTGAAGCAGCAAAAACAGCATATTCATTCAGATTATACTCTTCAGCCTGAGTACAGCCTTCTGTAAATACAGGAAGAATTAAACCTTTTTTATGAGATGAATATATTGCTCTTTTCGCAGGAAAAATTCTGCTGCTACCCTCTCCGGTAAGGAACAATCCTTTGCGTGTCTTCACAGCTTCTGCAAATCTGTTTACAGCTTCAGGGTCGAAGAACCGTATGATATCAGGGGTGTCCATCATTTCTCTTACAAGAGCATATTTATTATACATCCCATTTGAAATATTCATAATTATTGCATTTTATTAATTATAAATTCTGAAAGATCATTCTGAATCTGAGGTTTTTTCTGGAACCCCCCTCCCAGATGCTGCCAATAAACTTCAGCATATTCAACACCGGCCATTTTCCCGAAGTTCTGGTTTCCTTCGAGCACATACCCGAAAAAGTCATTCATTTTATGCATATGTTGCATAAACTCTATCTGCGAGATATGACAGCCCAGCATCTTTTTCTTTGTCTCTATCACTGTTGCTATATTTACAAAAAAATGCGGTGGTACTATCTGCGATCCGAGCGTGTCTGACAGGGTCAGGGGGGAAGTGTGATACAGCAACGGTGTAATTTCAAGTGCTTTTTCTTTTACCGGAACCGTGTCAAGGGAAGAAACCAAAGCTGCTGTTTCAACAATATTGGCAGTTGTCCGGTGATCGGAGTGATAATCGGATGGAAGGTGGGTGAATACAATCCCTGCCCTGACCTTTCTCATCAGAGATATTGTTTTTAACCTCAACTCCTTTGTATCAAAAAGAAATCCATCGGTTCCTCCAAGCATATAGTAATCGGCATCCAGAACAGAAGCAGCTTTTTTCGCCTCTTCAATACGTAGTTTGGCTGTCTCTTCCATGGTCATATTACAACCGCCAAGGTCTCCGGCTGTCATGGTGGCTATAACGATCTTATAACCCTTGTCCTTTAGTAGTTTAAGGACGCCGGCGTTCCATGCTTCTGCATCATCGGGATGGGCATGAAATGACAGAGCAACTTTATTAAATTCTTTTATCATGGTTAATTTTCTTATCTCCCTTTTGCAAATATTTTTTCAAGCTGTACAAACTCCGGAAGAACTCCGGCCAGAGGCTTTATATAGTCAATAAATTTTGAAGAAACATGATTCCCTTCGGTATTAAAAAACTCCGCCGGCATTGGTTTTGCAGAAACAGAAACCTCACTTAGCGAAACTTTCCCGAATTCTATAGTGTATGGATTGTTTGATGTTCGTATAATACTTACCATCACTCCTGATTCTCCCTGCTCTGCCAGTTTCACTGCCTCCACTCCACAGCGATATGCCTCATCAAGGTCAACCCGTGATGATCTCACGATATCACTCATTATCAGAGATTCCGTGATTTGAAATTCACCTCTGTATCCAAACTCTTCGGTTATCATCCGGTGAAGGTTAAGTGCTACACTTGAGCCGCCCATAGCGCCAAATTCAATGTTATTAAACTTGTCTTTTTGAGTGGCCGAGCTAACAGGTGTTCCATCATAATATTTTAATCCTTCACCACAAACTATGGAAACCCAACCATTGGCATTAATACATTTTTCCACATCATTCAGATATTTTTCGCGGTCAAAACGGAATTCAGGAGTATAAATCAAATGAGGGGCGTCTTCTTCCTTTTTCCTGGCCAATGCCGTTGCAGCTGCAAGCCATCCGGCATCTCTGCCTATTGTCTGATAAATAACAAACCTGTCAACCCGCTGCATATCCCTCGCCAGGACTCCGGCCTGCATCACATTCAGTATATTTGACCTTGCGGCAGATGCAAAACCCGGAGTATGATCGGTACCAAAAAGATCATTATCAACAGTCTTTGGAATTCCTATACCTGTCAGTTCATATTGTTCATTCCTGCAATACACCTCTATACGGTGAATTGTGTCCATCGTATCGTTCCCTCCGATGAGGAAAAAATATCTTATGTCATATTTCTTCAACAGGTCAAGAATTACGGGAAGGTCATTCTCCTGTACTTTGTGTCGCGACGACCCCAATGCCGAGGAGGGAGTATATCGCAATCCCTCAATGATTTTACGTGGCTGTTTACCAAGATCGTAGATCCATTCCATCATGAATCCTTCAATACCGCAATGCATACCATAGATATTCTTAATGAAGCTGGAAGATAAAGCAGTTTCAATAACTCCGGCCAGGCTCGAATTGATTACTGAAGTGGGGCCTCCTGATTGTCCGATAAGTGCATTGCCTTTAAGCATGTTTGTTCGTTTATTCATGCCTTTAAAAGCTTGTTTTACTTTAATTCATTCCAGGCAAGTGCCGCAGCTCCGAGAACGGCAGCATTGTTTTCAGGAATACCAGATGGTAAAATCTTAACCGTCCCTTTAAAAATTGGTTGAACTTTCTGATCTACATATTCCCGTACAGGGGTATAAAGCATCTCACCGGCTTTCGCCAGACCGCCAAAAAGAAAGATTGCCTCAGGACTTGAAAATCCAACGGCGTTGGCTATTCCGAAAGCGAGCATTTCGGCCGTATAATCCATGGCTTTAAGAGCCACAGGATCATTATGTGCTGCTGCATCGGCAATCTTCTTAGAAGTTAACTGAGACGGTGGAATGTCTCTTAATAAGCTCTCTTCCTTCATTTCCGATAACAAATTCAGTACTGTACGAACAACTCCTGATGCAGATGCATAGGTTTCATAACATCCCTGACGCCCGCATCCGCAATCTCTTCCTCCCGGAACAACGATTGTGTGTCCCAGTTCCCCTGCAAATCCGGTGTGTCCATATAGAACCTTTCCGTCAATAACAATGCCGCTGCCAAGACCGGTTCCTAGTGTCAGAATTATAAAGTTCTTCATTTTTTTAGCCCCGCCGAATATCATTTCGCCCATAGCGGCAGCTTTTGCATCGTTAGTAATTACAACAGGAACGTCTATTTTTTTTCTGACATATTCAGCTATCGGGACTATCCCTTTCCATGCAAGATTCGGAGCAAGTTCTATTGTGCCCCGATGATAATTGGCATTTGGAGCGCCTATGCCGATACCGGCCAGTTTCAGACCGGTACTGCCGGCCATCAGACTGTTTATAGATGTCTGCAACGCTGAGACATAATTATTTATGTCGGGATAATCAGTTGTTTTGAGACTGTTTTCGGCAACAATATTCCCTGTTCTTTCAACTAAACCAAATACTGTATTAGTTCCTCCGATATCAATACCTGCAACAACTTCCTTCATTTTTGTATTTTTAATAAATAATTGTTTCTTTTATTTTATCAGTCTGATTTCATTTTCCTTTTTTCTTTTCGATCAACTTAGGTTCCTTTAAGTGTTTTACACTGATATCCCATGTCTGTTCGAGTTCCATGCCGCCTTTCAACTCCAGCTCCTGTGGATAGTAAGATACCGGTTCCGGCTGCCTCCCAAAGGTAAAATCACCAGTGGTCCATTTTCCATCACCATTCAGATCATATATTACACGCACACGGTAGAATCCGGTTTCCAAAAGCGGAAAAACAACTTTCCCGTCATTTTTCTTATAAATTTCCGCGACCAGTTTTTCAGTTTTGTCAAGTAACTGGATTATCCTGTTACCTGTATAATTTTTTACATCAAATGTCAATTTACTATATAACTCAGGGTCTTTTATAGAAAATTTTACCCCGCTGGAATCGGAATATTCATTATAAATATTCCCAAACGATGCTTTATCTGCAATAAAGAGATATTTCTTTCCTTCCTCTAGTTTTGTTTTTAAATAATATTTGCAGGAATTTGTACTGTCTTTAACCAGTCTAAACGGAACATTTTGCCTGGTTGTCTGGACCAATTCATAAAGCTGTATCTTCGATAAATCGGGTTGTCTGAATGGCGTACCTGATTTAAAAACAATCGTTTGCCCCGGTTTTAAAGAGCCTGAAACTATATTACTTTCAAAAGTAAAAACGGTCCTTTTAGTCTTTTTCACCTTTGGTGCACGAGGAAATGCAAAACTCATCCTGACTGTATCCTGTTTATAACCGAGTATTCCCAGAGAATCCGTAAAAGGAAATCTTGCAATTGTTACGATTGGAGATTTGGAATAAAGAGTACTGTCTGTCAACCATATTCTTAAAGAGTCTCTGTTTCTGCTTGGTTCAGAAAAATATGCTTTGTCATCTACTCCGGGAATAAAAACATCAAATCTCATGCTGTCAGGGGGCATAGAGAGAATGTAATTCAACTGATACTTAAGATCACGGTTAGATTTAGTAAGATAGTGAGATTTCTTCTGGGCTGCAAACTGATAAAGCTTGTATTCCCCTATTAAAGTGACCGGTTCCAGTTCTTTTTTATCTCCCTTTTTTACTGTTGTTGTGTCTTTAACTGCTTCAGTGATTTTGCTTATCGTTTTTTTTATTTTTGCCGTATCTTTAACTATAACAGGTGGCGGGATGTAATTCTTTTCCGGCGTGATCACCACTACCGAATCCCTGAAAGCAAATTCTTCATCCCGGTTATTATAGTTATTGCTGTTATCCAAATCCTTAAGCCCGAATAACCTGTAAGTTCCGGGATGAACATTATCAATCCTGAAATAACCACCCGGATCTACTCTTGATATATAATCGGGCTGGTGTTTAACAACGGCTGAATCGGCCCGTTCGCGGTATAAAAGTACCACTGTTTTTTCCGGGACTTCAAGATTAAATGCATTATATATATTCCCTGTAACAGAAAGAGAGTCAATCTGAGGGCCGGTTGAAAATACAAACTTATAGTTTTGAAGAATATTCCCTTCATTGAGATCTTTAATTGCATCCTGGAAATAAAAAGTATACGTTGTGCTGTCTTTCAGCTTATCAGCGAACTCAACCTCAATAGCTTTTCCTTTGATGAAGACTCGTGGTTTCTTCTTCGCCGGAGGTGAAACCATGAATACTTCATTTATATTGTCGAGAACCACATACTCATCAAACAATATTGCGACTTTGTTCCCCTTGAAATTTTTTGCTTTGTAAGCAGGATCACTTTTAACTACAACAGGAGGCTTCCTGTCTCTGGGGCCACCCGAAGGTGAGCTGATTTTGGCGCAGGCACTTAAAATAATAATGAGAATTGAAATCAGAAAAAGACGGAATATTATCCTCTTGTACATAAACTCATCGGGTTATTTATGATATGCAAACTTACATCATTTTTTAAAGATTCATTTCTATATTGAACTAAAACCCTTTCTGTAATCTGCAGTTTTGATTTTTATCAATAATATTATTTTCTACCTTTGGCACCAAAACAAAACGGTTAATTATGCATTTACTAGTAATTCCATGGGATGTGAATCCGGAAATTTTCCGGATTGGACCTATTGCAGTAAGATGGTATGGGTTATTGTTTGCCTCATCCTTTTTGTTCGGTTATATAATTATGAACAGGATTTTCAAAAACGAGAATCTGGGGGAACCTGTTCTTGATCGTTTGACTATCTATATGGCTGTCGGAGTTGTTGTTGGTGCCCGGCTTGGTCATTGTATCTTCTATGAGTCCGGGTATTATCTCAAGCATCCTCTTGAGATCTTAATGATCTGGCGCGGAGGTCTTGCCAGCCATGGAGCGGCAATCGGAATCCTTACTGCCATTTGGCTGTTCTCCAGGAAAGAGAAGAAGGATTACCTATGGAGCCTCGACCGGATAGCTATCGTAGTTGCTCTTTCCGGATTTTTAATCAGAATGGGAAATCTGATGAATTCTGAAATCTATGGTATCGAAACCACTGTTCCCTGGGGATTCGTATTTTTAAGAAACCACGAGGTTGCTCCAAAACACCCTACACAGATATATGAAGGATTAGCCTATCTCGCTATTTTTGTTCTTTTGTTCAGTATTTACTGGAGGAAAAAGGGAGAACATATACAGGGTTCGCTTATAAGTTTATTGTGTATACTTGTCTTTACAGCCCGTTTCTTTATTGAATTCCTTAAAGAGGATCAGGAAGCTTTTGAAGCAACAATGAATCTCAATATGGGACAATGGTTAAGTATTCCTTTTGTATTATTGGGTATTGGGGGGTTATACTGGAGTCTGACCAGGAAGAAGCGAGCGGTTATTTCCAGGAAATAACTATTTCTTTACAATTCCATAGAACAGCACATCGAGAATTGCATTAAGCCTGTTCTCAATATTTACCTCTTTCTTTTTCCAGAACAGAGGAACCTCAAGTCCTTTAAGCGTTGTCTGAACGGCCATTGCCGTATATTCACTGTTAACAACAGTAAATACCTTTTTCCGTGCGCCATGATATAGTATAAGACGGAGAATTGCTAGCTCCTCACGGTCGTATTTTTCCCTGATAGTCTCTATAAAATCATAATGATCGAGGTTTTTGTCAAAGATGGCATTGTAGTAATTCGAAAGTTTTTCGAATGATTTCATTCTTACAAAAACATAATTTTTCATTTTATCAATAGGCGATTCGACGGATTTTATTGCTGTAGTTAGCTCATTTCTAAGTATATTAGCCTCATGAAGTACCACAGCTTCAAAGATATCCTCTTTACTTTCAAAATAGTAATAAATAGAGCTTTTCCCCATTTTCAGCGCTTTTGCTATCTCATCCATCGTAGTCTTTTTAAACCCATACTTGCTGAAAATCTGTCCGGCTGAAACTATTATTTTTCTTCTAAACTCCTCTTTATTAATCATATACTCATTATTTTTGTATTCACTCTTCTTCTTTACAAAGATAATACAATTATGAAAAAGACCAAGCTCTTCGAATAAATTGGTCGATAATTCGAAGAGATGGTGCCGCTATATTGGCTCTGAAAGAGCCGAATATGAATAACCCCCGGTGCCAACCGGGGGTTAGACTATCCCTGTCTTTGGCAGCTCTGAAGGAGCTGAATACACATTTATTAAGCCCCTTCAGGGCTTTAGAGGAGTTGATTAGGCTTTAACCCCCGGTTGGCACCGGGGGTTATTCATATATTGCCACATTCGTGGCAATGACATTGATTAAATACTTTATTATTTCGTATTTTTGATACTCTAATATTTCGGGGACGGGAAGAACACTAAAAAATGAAAATAGGCGACCAATATTATCAGAGCATCTGGCTTGATGAGGGTGATCCTTCTGTTGTAAAAGTCATTGATCAGAAAAAGCTGCCTTAATATGCAGGGCTACTGAAAAGGATATTAAAGAAATGTTTTCATATAAATTTAATTAATATGCAAGGGGCAGTTAAATTCAATTGTCATTGGAACCAGTCGGGGCCGGTTATTTCTGACGAACAATATGAAATAATTAATTACTGGAGGGAAGTTCTGTATAATATGGACCTTATAGGAGCCTATGAGAATGGAGTTGGCTTTGGTAACATTAGCATGAGGATCAGAGGTGGCAAACAGTTTGTAATAACAGGTTCGGCCACTGGCGAGATCCCTGAGCTTGAACCAGGTCATTATGTTAAGGTAAATTCATTCAATATTGAAGACAATGCTGTTCAGTGTGTAGGACCATTAAAAGCTTCCTCCGAATCATTGACACATGCTGCAATATATTCAGCTGATCCCGGGGCAAATGCAGTTATTCATGTTCATAGTATAGAACTCTGGAATGAGCTTATTTATAAAGTCCCAACAACAAATCCATCGATGGATTACGGAACGATAGGCCTGGCAAAGGATATCCTCAGGCTTTTCAGCGATTCGGATGTTTATGAAAAAAGGATCATCATAATGGCAGGCGACAGAGCCGGGATACTAACATTCGGGCACGATATGGATGAGGCAGTGAATGTACTGATAGAGTATCTCAAGAAAGAGGCATAATTAAGGATTCGTATTATTATTAATGTGCTGATAATTACGACTGATTGACATTATGATCGATTTTTACCGGCAAACTGATCCACAATTATTGTTATAATATAGTATACTGGTCCCATTGAAAAATATACTATCCGCATCCACCATGGCGCATGGATGCAATTACAGAACGGAAGTCCGTTGCTGTTTCCTGTTGAAATATTCCTGATCCCGATAACATGGAATGCGTAGGTTTCAATAGTTATGAGGGCGCACCAGTACAGAAGAGTAAAAACCACCAGTCGTATCATTATTTTCTCAATAGCAAAATGATTCAAAATCTCGGAAACGAACAATAGTCCCATTGACCACGCAGCTATGGGCAGCAGGTTCAATCCGGCAACCGAATAGTAGGTATAGTTATATCCATAGTTATTTCTGGCACACCAGACCCATAAAAATGCAATACATGTTGAAAGAATAAAGTGCATAAATGAGTCATATCTCTTGCTTAACCAGGTATATATTCCGATAAACACCCAAAATAAAATCAATACCACATCGGCTTGATTCTGAAAAAGAGAAACCCCTATAATAGTCAGAAACATTATAATCAGGTCGAGGATTAAGAAGGGCTTGTTTTTGTCTTTCCTTTGAAGGGTCAAAATCTGCTCCTGATTATCATTATTGTTTTTATGGATTTGATCAACTCTCATATTAAGTTTCATGGTCGCACTAAAAGAAATGAAATTTTCAGGAATACTCTTTCATCAAACTTAACCGGGCATTGGAATTTCCTTTCCGCGCTTTTGATACAAGTATTATAAAAGCCTCATGCGTGGCCAATAATAAAAAGGGAAGCAAAGGAAAAAGGATCAGTTTAATCCGTATTGATGACAGCCAATAAATCAGATTATCCGGTTTCAGACCGGATATTTCGGGAAGAGATATCAGACAGAAATTAAGGACTGTAGTCAGAATAAATGTCACGACAAAAACAATCCATGGTCTTATGCTTTTCAATAAGCCGGATTTTCTGAATACTGCAATTGTGATGAAAGCCTGGGTGAGCCAGAGGAAAAATATAATAAGGTTTATTTCGATACATGAAGGGCCATCAAGACAAACGGATTCATGACTAAAGACCAGCCATAAAAAAGAAAAAGACATGCTGATAAAAAAGATGAAAGCATTCTGAACAACAATTTGAAACCTGCTGATCAGAAAATTGTAATTCGATAAGAAGAGAAATCCGAGGAAACTTCCGGTCAGACCTATGAAAATATCTGTAAACTGGTCTTTTATGATCTCCGGAATAAAAATACTGGTTGCGAAATAGGTAAGCGAGATTTCAAAAACCTCATATCCGATCAGGCAGACCAGAATAACTGTAAAAGGTTTTTTAATCCGAAGGCCTGACAATATCAGGTAAAGCATAAATCCGGTCCACATATGGTTTATTGACCATAAGTCGAAGAAGAAAAATCTTCCGACAAAAACCTTTGTGTATAAAATACTTGAGGCTTCAATAAACCTGTGATAAAGATCCATGTAAGTGTGTCTGTTTTTTATGTTTCAGAAGTAAAATCCCGAAAATGGTTACATTAATTACAAATAAGGAGAAACAATTAACAACTGTAATTGCCAGGAATCCAATGCCATATATAAATATGGTGGAAAAAAGGAGAAATATGGTATTTATGTAGACGGATAGTAGCAATGCCTTTATCCGCAGTAAAACAGAAACATCGGACTCAATTTTAAGTCTTGAAAATGAGATCAGAAATAATCCGGACAGGACAAGAATGATAATGATCTCCTCTCCTGCGTCATTGTCAATTACGGAAAAATACTTTTTATCAAAATAATAAGAGAAGACAGCGAATACTTTAATATTGAGAAACGCCGGTTTCAGGTTTAGAACATATAACAGGCAGGCTGTTATAATTCCTGATATTGAAATAAAGAAGCCTAGCCAGCGACACCAATACGGAAACAGCAACCGCAACAAGTGATTGCTAATATCATTTGTCACTCCTAATAGTTTTGCGGGTATATCTGCGTTCCTGCTTTGGACCCATCCTGAGCGACTGCTTCGACATAAACAATGCCGAATTTATGGTTGAATTTATAGATAATTTTACTGATTCCTGGTATTCGTGAATCCTGTTCAACAGTAATGGTTTTAATAAGCATCATTCCATAGTAATAATCATCAGTCGTCGATTTTTGAGTAACAGTCCGTGTAATTATTTTACCATCGGCTTTTGTAAGTTTGTATGTATCACCAACGCTGCAGTCGTAGCGAACCATAACAAAAGGTTTGCCATCAGCATTAGTATAATCGAGTAGTCCTTCGTCCGTTGCTTTCACTTTTCCGTCAAGAAGAACGTTTCCCTGGGCATCGAAATATTTTACGGGTATAAGATTTCTAATAAAGGTGAGGCCCGAAGCATTTTTAATATTTGCAGTAACATGCACAGTAGCAACGCCTGCATCATTTTTCGTAATAGAAGCTGATGCTGATGCATTTGTTGACTGTCCATTTGCTGAAATATAACTGGAAAAAGTATTTCCCGATTTGCTCACAGGGATATCAGTACTTCCGTTAAGAGTGCTGTCATCTTCTTTTCCGGGCTTAATACATGAATACATGTATAACATTCCTGCCAGGAGGCAGAATAAGAGAAGTTTTTTCATAATTCAGGTTCATTAGGTTAGTTATGTTAACAAATATACAAAAAGAGAAACAACTACAAGTAAAATTGAGGGTTTTAATTATGATTTATCAGCTATTAATTAACACTGACGGAAGGGCTCCAGTCAATAACTGATCGTTTTGATTTTTAGGTCATGTCTTGCCTGACTTGTATAAGACGGGGAATACAATTCTTTTTATCAAGTGCTTGCATAATTACATTCAAATAGCTAATATTGCAATCCGTTTTTATTGGGCCCATAGCTCAGCTGGTTAGTAGCACCTGACTCATAATCAGGGGGTCGCTGGTTCGAGCCCAGCTGGGCCCACCTTCGCCCGCCATAGCTTTAGCGACGGCGGGCTTCTTTTATCTATATTTGTACTTTATCGCTGCATAACTAATATCCATAGTATGGCGGGCTTCGGCGGGCAAGGCCCACTCTCAAAACAATTTTGGTATGTCTACATCTTGAAATGTAGCAATGGGACGATATATACAGGGTGTACGAATAATCTTGAGGATAGGATCAATCGTCATAATGCCGGAGAGGTTATCGCCACAAAAAACAATCTGCCTGTTGAAATAGTAACTTTTGTTGCATTTACGGATAAATACAAGGCATACAATTTTGAAAAATATCTTAAGCAAGGCTCGGGAAGGGCTTTTTCAAAAAGGCATTTTCATTGACCAAAGATTAGTTTTACACACTTAAGTTCATTTATAAATTCCCTCATAGACAAATTCAAAGCCAACGAATTTGAAAAATACTTAAAATCCGGTTCCGGAAAAGCTTTTGCCAGGAAACGATTCATTTGATCTGAAAAAATCTGGCAGCATTATGAACAATTTAAAAAGCTGATTCAGCTGATTAGGGGGTTTTTGATTTTTCGGGGGACAGTACGGGGGACACATTGGCGCCTTAATACAATATTAAAGTTTACTTTTAAGAAATCTTCACTATTGGAAAAACCAGTAGCTCTGAACATAAATGGCCGGTTCAAATAGACCACCTATAACGTGAGTTATATTCTTGTCAATAAGTTATTTATGGAAATTGTACTTCTATCGGCCAACTGTGTCCAAGCTCTCAGGTTTTTACACTTAGAGATTCAATAGAAATTCTTAATAAAAAAGTAAGCCTTTATACTCCCGGAGGAAGTTTTGAAAGCATTAACTTGCGATAACTTATGGTTCGACCATCAACAATAAATGTCCCATCTCCATTAGCATGTATAGTGCGACGTTCCTTGCGGTCAGAATCTATCCATGCATGCGATGCATCAAGAATAAAAATATTATGTTTTTCAATATAATCTGTAACACGGCATTCAATATTTGCCAGACATTCTTTTATCAGCGGTGACTCAACTGACTTAGCTTTAAGTGGTGTGAGCTCAAACTTTTTGAATTTATCGGTATCGGAGCCTGAGCATCCTCCGATTTCAACAACCGTTTGGGCAATGTCGACTGTTGGTATAGCTATAACACACTCCTTGTTTTTCGTGAGAGCTTCAAATGAGTAATTCCAAGCTCCAGTCATTAAGGCAAACTGAGGGGTGAAATCCATAACCATATGCCACGAAATCGTCATGATGTTATTTTTCCCTCTGATGGCTGTGGTAACCAGGACAACCGGGCCAGGTTCCAGCAGCATAAATGCTTTGTTTAATGGGAGTTCTCGCATTTTATAATTATTGATTTGCTTTGTTCATCAAATTTACGCATAAAAACAACAGTCCCTGTAATATTACAAGAGGTTTGAGGTCAACGATAGAATAATACTGCATCCTGAACACATCTGATTCTGGATCAGTATACTCCAGAATCATTGTACACATTGTCCAGAATAGTCATATACAAAAGAAAGGCTTCCGGTTACACTGGTTTACTACTCTGCATTTCAGAACAAATACAAAGCCTTCGATTTTGAGAAATACCTTAAATCCGGTTCCGGAAAAGCCTTTGCCAGGAAACGATTCTTCTGATCTGAAAAAATCTGGCAGCGTTATGAATAATTTAAAAAGCTGATTCAGCAGATTAGGGGGTTTTTGATTTTTCGGGGGACAGTACAGGGAACAGATTTTATTTGATTTACATATCCAATGTATCATTATCTTTTATAAATCCTTTCGTCGATAAGTTTCAAACGTGTTACAACCTGTTCAAATTCGGAATCTATTGATTTCTTCTCTTGTTTGTCCTTTTCACTAATTTTCTTAATATCATTAAAATCATTCGTGAAAAAATTGTTTAATTCTTCAATACGAATTGAAATTTTTGTATCCCAGAACTGATTTTCACATGTTTTTATTTCATGTTCAACGCATTTTTTATGACCAATAAAAAAACCTCTAGGTCTCATTATAGTTTGATCTTGAAATATAATAAAACCAATAAAAGAAGCATCAGCTTTATTCTTGTTAAAACAACCCTCACAAACAATTTTCCCTTTTACCTGCAACTCTCTTTCAAATGCAAACATAAAATATCCTTTTACGTTTTGGATAGATGTTTTCAATTTTAAGAAAAACCTTAAACCTCCTATTTTTGCTATGATAATGTAAGATTGGAAAAATCGGTCAAAATGACCACCTGAGATCGGAGTAAAAAGACCACCCCTTTGCCGGAGCAAACTGACCGAACTGTTAGCTGGAAATCTTAATAGCCAGACTTTGGCTCCGGGCGTATATAAATGGAGCACAGGGCTTTTAATAACAACAGGTCTTAAATTAGACGGTGGTGGTGACCCATGTGCCTCATGGGTATTCCAGATTACCGGTGACCTTACGGTAGCAAATAGTGCTATTATTACTTTAGCAAATGGAGCAAACTCCAAAAACATTTTCTGGGTAGTAGCCGGTTCAAAAGCTCAACTTGGAACAGGTGTTGATTTCAGTGGAAATATCTTATGTAAAACTTTGATTTCACTTAATACCGGCGCTAAAGTTCTTGGCAGGTTATTGGCACAGACTGCAGTAACATTGAACGCAAGTACTGTTACTCTACCTCAATAAAATGAAGTTTATCCCCCTTCGGGGGGATTTACTTATTATAACATAATCAATATGCAAAAAATTACAATAAAAAAGTTCATTGTGTGCCAAACAACATATCTATTTTGACTAATCCATTATCTTATTATTATATGAAGCAAATAAAAAACCATCCACCTGGGAATTAACCCGGGTGAATAGAATTAGCACTGTTGATTTTCAGTGGTCCCTGATGATGATTTATGGTATTGACATTTATACAGTTAGTTATTATCTTTGATAAAACATGTTTCAGATTTATTAATTTAAACTTACGTTTATGAAAGTACTAAACTGGATTGCATGGATTTCTGCAGGAATAGGAGTATTACTTATTGTGCTTGCGGGAATAACTTCATTGACCAAATCAGTTCTGCTTGGTGTGGTACATAGTGTAAATTATTTTCATACTGCTAACAGCTTCTTCCTTATTACCATTGCATTATTTATCTTTCTTTACAGATGTGAATGTAATAAGTGACACTTAATCACTAAAAGCATTAAACAACTTTTTCAATTACCCAATTCCTTTTTTGAGGGACCTGGTAAATGGTACTAGAACTGTTGATTTTCGGTGGTTCTTTAGATTTATAGTTTAAGTGAGACTGATGATCAACCTATATTACTTCATCGGTACTTCCATCATCAGGAATTCAGCATCACTATCAGCTTTAACAGATAGTTTATCTGTGTCCCAGATCCCAAATCCGTCACGAGGGTTCAATTCCTGATTATTGATTGTTACGGCGCCACTCAAAACAAAGGTATAAACGCCGTTCCCGGCAGCTTTGACTTTGTAATCTGAACTGAATCCTTTATCAAATTGACCAAGATGAAACCAGGCGTTCTGATAAATCCATACTCCTGCATCATCAGGATCGGGAGAAAGAATCTGCTGGAACTTGTTATGACGGTCAGCAATATTTAAAGTTATCTGGTCGTAACGGGGCTTCACATTCTTCCTGTTAGGGAACACCCATATCTGTAAAAATTTAACCCTTCTGTCTTTGTTCCTGTTGTATTCGCTATGTGTAATTCCTGATCCGGCACTCATAACCTGCACATCACCATGTTTTATTACTGATACATTTCCCATGCTGTCTTTGTGTTCCAGATCACCTTCGAGCGGGATTGAAATAATTTCCATGTTATCGTGAGGATGAGTGCTGAATCCCATTCCTGCTTCAACAATGTCGTCATTAAGTACCCTGAGCATTCCGAAATGGACCCTTTCAGGATCATAGTAATCAGCAAAACTGAAAGTATGCCGGCTATGAAGCCAGCCGTGGTTTGCATCTCCGCGTGTTTCTGATTTGTGTAGCACTGAATTTCCCATAACAATAGTATTTAACAAAAAACAGAGTGTTAGTGTAACACCGAACCCCGCATTTTGTTTTGGTTACGTTTTTCTATTTACCTGACCCGATCTGATTAGCTGTCTGTAAGCTATTTAATATATCATTGTTTTTCAAACTGTTCTTTCTGTTCCAGATAAGTTTTAGCTTCAGCCGGTGTTCCCAGAATTATTGCGAACCATTTTGTATTATCATTATGCTCCAGGATGATCTTAATGATCATGGTGAAGGGAACAGAGAGAAACATACCCACAGGTCCCAACATAAATCCCCAGAACAGAAGAGAGAGGAAAACAACCAGGGTCGACAAGCCTAAACTTTTCCCCATGATCCTTGGTTCAAGAAAGTTTCCGAGTACATTATTGACAACCATAAACGAGCCCAAGGTCCAGAACGCACCTCCCAGACCGAGTTGTACCAGGGCAAAAAGAACGGCAGGAACTCCGGCGATGATAGATCCTATATTCGGAATATAGTTCATCAGAGCTGCAATCAATGCCCACAGGAGAGGATAGTCAACCCCAATGATCAATAATGCTACATAAATAAGTATTCCGGTCAATAAACAGATCAGGGTTTTTATCCCGAGGTAGTGACGGATATTTTGCAGAATGGTAGAAAAATAAAAACCGGATTTATCCGATCCGATCAGAATTGCTTTTGCTTTAACCGAAAAACTCCCGAATTCCATAAGAGTAAATAAAATGATAAGGAAAATCAGGAAAGTATTTCCCATCATATTGACCAGTTTATTCAATGCGTTTGCAGTAAATTCGAGGATCTTTGCCGGTTGAATAAGATTAGAAAGCTGATCCTGAGGGATTTTTATGCCTTTCTCATTCAAAAACTGAATAAAGGAGTTGCTGATATTTGTAAGTGCAGATTCATATTCCGAAAGATTGCCAGAAAAAGATGATATTGTTCCGCCGATAAGGAAGGCTAATCCGGAAAAAAGAAAAATTAATCCAAATACTACAATAATAAGCGCAAGCCATCGGGGCACTCTTTTTTTCTCGAGCCAGGAAATCGGTTGTTCACAAATGATACTGATGAAAAGCGCAAGCAAAAAAGGAGTGATGATCGATTTTGCATAAATCACCCCGGCAATAATGATTATTAATGAAGCGCCGTTTACAAGGGACGAACCCTCTGTTGATCCAATTCTCTTAAGGTCCATTTCAGAATAGTTTTAAGGTTTGAACAAAGCCCGCCAAACTTATGTCGCCAGGTCGGGTATCACTAGTCGTTAATAATACAGTGAATAATTTCCGGATAATATAAAACGTTTGACTTTCCGGCAGGATTCTTACTTAAGTTGACCATTGCCTTTGCCAATTTATCTGCAGGCATACTTCTGTATTTTTTGGAGGATCCTGTAAGAACCGGATCTGCTGCTTTCATAATCACAAAAGCAATTTTTTCAAATAATCTGAATTCTTTACGTTTCCCAACCAGGAAACCCGGTCTGAAATGAAAAGCAGTATTGGGGAAGAATTTCTCTGTTCCATTTTCCATCTCAGCTTTTGTTTTCAAATAAAATCCTCCTTTCAGATTAGCTCCGACACTTGACACATTCAGCATTATTTTAATTCCGTTTTCTGAAGCAATTCTGGCAAAATTTAAGGGTAGATCTCTATCTATACGCTGTTGTTCTTCCTGGCTTCCGGCTTGCTTTATCGTTGTCCCTAAAGCATTAAAAAGAACATCTCCCTGAATTTCGGATCTCAGGGTATTAATATCTTTCATAGTACTTACAATCTCTTTCAATTTTGGATTAGTTATCCCTGTCGATCTCCTGACAAAGATCCGTACTTCCGAAAAATCGGTGTCATTCAGGATTTCTTTCAATATCAGGTTTCCCACCAATCCTGTTGCTCCTATTACAATTGCCTTCATTTACTTATGTTATTATTATACAAATTTACATTTTTAGATGGCTTGAGTATTCCAAATGCTCTTATAATTCAATTTTTGATATTAATGAGAAAAGAAAAAGCTGTCTTTAAAAAGGCAGCTTTTTAAAATTTTATTTATCAATTAAAACTTACCGTTTTTATTTTTTTCTCTTACTCCAGGCAAGCTTAGACTGAAGACAGGTATTTGCATCAACATTTACAATGCCATTCCAGTATTCAAAACCGGTTTGATCTTTTACACTGAGTGGGTAAGCATGAGTTTTAACTTTTCCCAGGTCTTCTGTTACCGATATAGAACCATTATCTCCGCAAACAGGAGCGCTTGTCCAGAAGACGCTGGTTGCCGATGAACCGATAACCTGTCCGTTGAGATAGAATGTTAAAGCAGTGGCGCCATCTGCAATCAACCCTGCAGAAGCAGTCTGATCATACCAGAAAACAACATATCCTTCATATAAACAGCTTCCATCGTCTTCCTGAGCAGCTGCATCGTAATTCTTGCTGTCCTTATCCATACAGCCTTTAATTTTATTGTCTTTCTTACAACTATTTGTAACAGACAGTCCCCCAATAAGGGATAATAAAACGAAAAATGTAATTATTTTTTTCATGTGTCAGGCTTTTATGTTTCTATTTGCGATTTGTTTTTCAGGCTTGTACCGGCATTGGTGAAAGGTCAGAGGGTAAAAGTAAAACAAAATCTTTAAATATTTGATAGCATAATTTTAAACCTTTAGAATACAGATACATCTAAGAGAAGGATCAGATTTTAATTTTTAACTTAAATAAGGATTATGAAAACGGAAAAATTTATTCCCAGGTTATTCTTCTTTTTTGTAGCAGGAAGTCTTCTATTTAGTTCATGCAAGAAGGAATCTTCAACCACAAATAACAACAATCTTGCAAGCCCAAAGGCAATTCAGGTTCAGAATTCTGATGCCCAGGATGCTCTTGCCGATAAAACAGAAGAAGGTATTGACAACCAGCTTGATGAACTGCAAAACAATAATTATGCAGTCATAAATGCGAAATCGTATCTTTCAACCCTGAATGATACTGTTGTAATAACTGTAAATCACCCCGACACTACTTATTTCCCCAAAGTAGTTACTCTTACATACTATAACTATAAGGATAGTAGTGCTTTCGAAAACATTACCAAGAACGGTGAAATTATGGTCACCATCGATCGTCCTTTCCCCGGACATCCGAAATTATTTACAAGAATAATTAATTTCAACCATTTTGCTGTAACTACCGATAGTACTACGTTTATAATAAATGGTATCCGGACAGTCACCAGGCAAAAAGCTTCAGTTAAATATAATGGCATTTAATCTATCAGAATTGCTGTTACCGACAATATTGTTGCGGCCACGAACTGGAGCGTAGCAACAACCGGTAAAACAGATACCCTTAAATTTACCCGTAATGTAAACAAAGTACGAATAGCAATTTCCCATTTCAGAAATGTATGGTACAGACCGGGAGACATGATTCACTTTCTTTACAGATATGTTGCCACATCTGATTCAATTACATATACCGGTACCGTAACAGGTATAAATGAAAAGGGCAATACATATTCAAAAACGATCACTTCCCCGCTTATTGTGGTACTCTACAAAGGCAGCCTGGTAGTTACAAGCGGAACAATAAATTATATTGCCGGTACAAATACGTACCTGATAACCTTTAAGGCAGATTCTGAACACAGGCATTTTACACTTGTATCCATAACAGATAATCAGACAGGCAAAACCCTGAGTTTCGACCGCAGGTTTGGCCGGATATTCAGAAGATGGTGGTAATCTTCTTCATATAAATACATTAGAATACCTGGCATCATGCCGGTATCATAATCGAGTAGGCAGTGAGTGATTATTTCACTCACTGCCTACTCACACCACCGTGCATACCGTTCGGTACACGGCGGTTCCTTAATTTATGCCATTGACATACCGATAAAAGTCCGTAAAGAAGATATAACCTGCAAGTTTGAGACGGTCGTTACCGATAGTTCGAGTTAAGATGGGGCTGTTGGCAGTACGCCAATAGCTTTTTCTTGTGTTCGCATATTCCCACGCCTTGTGTTTTTCAATACCAAGTTTCATGAGATATCGCAAACGGGTTCTTATCCGTTTCCATTGTTTCCAGATTATCATCCGTAAACGTCTGCGATACCATTCATCTACTTTTGGAAGTAGACTCTTCATATCTGCCAACTTAAAGTAATTCACCCATCCGGTAATATACTGTCTGAGTGTTTCTTTCCGTCTTGCATCTCCACATCCATTGCTCCTTGATGTAAGCTCTTTTATTCGTGCTTTCATCTTGGTAATCGTCTTGGGATGTAGCCGTAACCGTCCCTCCTTATTATGAACATAAAAGGAGTATCCCAAAAATTTAATATTTGAGATATAGGCTACCACAGTCTTTTCCGTGTTTACTTTTAAGAACAGTTTGTTCTCAATGAACGGGATAATGTTCGTTAGTGTCCGTTCGGCACTCCGTCTGCTACTGCATAGGATAACCAAATCATCAGCATAACGCACAAAACGGTGTCCTCTAATTCCAAGTTCCGTGTCCAGTTCATTTAACATAATATTGCTCAATAGTGGACTTAATGGGCCTCCTTGCGGGACTCCTTCTTTCGTCTCTTCAAACTTATTCCGCACTACGACTCCTGCATTTAGGTACTTATGAATGAGCGAGATAACTCTCCCATCTTGTACCGTCCTTGATAACACTTCTATCAGTTTGCTCTGATTCACTGTGTCAAAGAACTTATCCAGGTCAATATCAACAGCGTATTTATATCCCGCCGTGATATGGTCTTTGCATTGGTTTAATGCCTGATGTGCACTGCGTCTTGGTCTGAACCCGTAGCTGTTGTTGGAGAACTGTTTCTCGTAAATCGGTGATAAAACTTGCATGCCTCCAGCTTCCTTCAGATTCCACCTCACGATGGACACCCTTGCTATTGGCTAATGGTTGGATACTACAATCCCCCATAGCGGACTCTCACCGTCAAGTTATTCGCCATGCACGGCGCACAACAGAAAGCGCAGACAGACCGATAAAGTCTGAATGCGCTTTTTACATTAACCTTGTCTTAATTTGACATTAATTAAATCTTAATCCGGGCAATCATTTTAAGAAATACATTTGTTAAGATCTGGTTTTATTCATTGATATAAAATTAATTAAAGATGAATTACACATTAGGCTTAAACAAAACTGATATCAGCATCGATGAAGATGTCAGAGATAATATCCTGAGAAACAATCTTTCTCAAAATAATCCCGATATTAATCCAGCTATCGCAAATCTGATTTCTGAAGTTGATGAAAACTTTTTATATTATCTTCAGTGGCAGGGTATTGCAGATGAGGCCAATCTGTTGGTGCTTTCTTCGAAGAGTCATTATTACTATGATTCTGAAGAATTAAAAGCTGTAACAACTTTAATTAATCTTAAAAAGTTAAACCTGATAAAACATCTGGATGAATTTTTAAACGCTCTTTGTTATGGTTTATCTCCGAAAACTAATTTTATCGGATGTTTTTCCGACTGTAAATCCCAAAAGGGCTCAGGCATGACATCAAGAATATATAAAAAATTCGTTAATTTTTTGGATTCAAGGATGGAAATTGAAATTGATCGTAAAGAAATCTCAAAGCTTCTTGAATCACTCGGATTTAAAGTTAAAAACATGACAGAGATAAATGGTTTAACTTACTTCATAACACAAATGTCTGTTGCCTGATCAGTCAAATAATCTCCTTCATGCTTTTCCTCTTACAAAATACTCCATCGGTAAAATAGTTTAATTTATTTGATCACACCTGCTCCACCCTTCATCCCCAGGGCTGCTGCATTGATCAAAACCACCGGAAAATAACGAATCCTTTAATTGAAATAGTCGTATAAGGTTGAAGGAAACTCAAATTCAGCCTTATGTTGTTAATGATGAAAAATATTGCACCTACAAATAATACTCCGGGAGTATTTCTTGATCCGGGTGGAACTATAATAATAAAGGGCCGGTCGATGAATAAAAATGCTGCTGAATTCTATAAGCAGATAGAGAGCTGGATTGATATATATGTTCATAATCCTCCAGACATGACTTGTGTTGATATTTATCTCGAGTATTTCAATGGTGTCAATTCAGCAATTTTCAATTCTCTTCTTAAGAAAATTTCAAATGTCAAATTGAAAAATAAAGAACTTGTTATCAACTGGTATTACGAAGAAGATGACGATGATATCCTTGCACAGGGAGAAAATATTTCATCTGTGCTGGATATCCCTATTAATCTTATTTTGATGACATGATCTATTGATGAATGAGTGATCAACATCCGGTTGAGCGGGATCGGTATTTCACTTCATTTTCTTACTCAGACCAATATTGGCAGATAATTGAAAAAGAGGTTGTCTCTTTTCATTTTGAGACAACCTCTTTGTTTTCCTAATAATTAAATACTTCCTGCAGGCTTAATTCTTTAAAGGTCCCCAGGCTCTTGAGTATCTTCTCATCAACAGAACCTTTCTTCCCAATCACCAGTAAGGTGAAGTTTTTTGACTGGTGTTTTTCAAGAAAACTCTTTAAATCTGCTATGCTCATCCCTTTAACTTTTTCGTAAATGTCTTTCCGGTTATCGTAAGTTATTCCTAAGTCAAGGTTATTAAGATATGTCCAGAAAATATTAGTCTTGATTATTCTTTCTGTCTCGATTCCATTTAAAATTGCATCCTTGGATAGATTAAACTGCCGTTCATCTTCCTTTAGATTTGCCATTAGAGCATTCAGTGTTGAGGTCGCTTCCTTAAGCTTGTCAGCTTGTGTTGCAACATAAGAAGTTATAAAGAATGACCGGTCTTTTTTTGGAGGTGTCTGAATCCAGGATCCTGCTGCATATGCTAATCCCCTGGCTTCTCTGATCTCCTGGAAGACAATATTCGAGTAATAGCTGTTATAAAGCGAAACCTGGGGCAGCATTTGAGAATCGAATATCCCGATGTTATCAACCCACATGAAATTTGTCTGAACCATATCATAATCGACAAAATACACCTGTTTTGATGAGAACGCAGATTCCGGATATTTTACAGGACTGGTATATTCTTTTGGTTGTTCCGGTATAGGATGTTGTTTCGATACGATAGTAATGGCGTTGTTCATGTCGGTCTTTCCATAATACAGGATTTTGTGCCTGAAGGTTACCAATTCTTTAACCAGACCTGTAAGATTCTCGGGATTTAATGAACGCAGATCCTTTTCCTGTAAAATATCTGTAAAAGCAGAATTCTTACCATATTTTCCATAATTTGCCAATGCGACCTGGAGAATATAATCCATGTTCATCTTGTTATTCGATCTTCCTTTTAAAACACCTTCAATATATTTCCGGTACGAAGATGTGTCGGCCTTTGCATGGGTAAGCAAATGTTCAAGCAATCCGGTGGCCTGTTTAAGCGATTTATCGAGCCCTGATATATTTACATAGCTTCGTTCATCAGAGGTGTAAACACTGAAACGTACACCAAGCTTGTAAAACTCCTGTTGAATTTGCGCCGGAGTGTACTTATCCGTTCCGACAAAAGGAAGATAACGAACAGCCTGCTCCAGGTTCTTGTTATTCGATTTCCCCATATCAATTATATAACTCAGCTCAAACAATTCGTTGGTTTTGTTTGGAATATAGAAAAATTCCACGCCTGGTTTCAACTCTTTTTGCTGTATTTCTTTCTGAAAATCAACAAAAACAGGTTTTATCGATTCGGGTTTGTTTTTTGAGAGTTCTGTAAAAAACTCCGACTGATCATTTCTGTTGATATTCAGAGGAGTGATTTTAGGTTTAAGAACTTTAATTATATTTTTATCGGTTCCTTTTCTTTTATATGCAACAATATAATTTTCACTGTAGTTTTCATTGGCAAATTTCACAATCTGATCTTTGGTAATTTTGTCGAGATCATCAAGAAATTTCACCTGATTTATCCAGCTTTCCTGGTTTTGAAAAACATCGTTTAATAAATAGGTGCGGTTTTGGTAATATTCCTGCATCCTTATCGTTTGCAACCGTAAGTCGTTAATAACAGCTTTAATGAGCCAATCATCAAAATCGCCTTTTTTTAATTTCTCAATTTCATCTAACAATAGGTCTTTTACGGTTTCAAGCGTCTGCCCTTCCCGCGGATTACCCCAGAATGAATGAATTCCGTAATCGACATAGAATTGAGGATAGGATCCCCCTCTGAGAATTTTTTGTTGCTGAACAAGATTAAGATCAATCAGACCGGCAGCTGAATTGTTTAAAATCATGTCGATCAGGGTCACATATTTTTTATCTTCCGTGCTGTCTCCTTTAAACCTGAAAGCCAGATTGACAGATTCCGCATCGGGACCAAATACTTCTCTTACAACTGGTTTTGTAATAGGATCCTCTTTGGGAAGAACAGGCTTTTCAAATGGTTTTGCCTTAAACTGACCAAACGTTTTATCAATCATCTGGATGGTTTTGTCCATATCAAAATCGCCGCTCATAATAACAGCCATGTTATTCGGAACATAGTAAGTATTGAAAAAATTCTGGATATTGACCATTGAAGGATTCTTCAGATGGTCAGCCAGTCCAAGTATTTGCCGGCCAAGAGGATGCTTTGGAAATAAGGCTCTCATCAAGGCAGAATTAAGTCTGCGTCCATCCCTGTCCTGACTCATATTATACTCCTCGTAAACTGTCTCCAGTTCAGTATGAAACAGTCTAAGAGCAATGTTGCTGAAACGTTCCTGCTCAAGTTTCAGCCACCGATCAATTTCGTTCGAAGGGATGTCCTCAATATATGATGTCCCCTGATAACTTGTAAAAGCATTGGTTCCCTGACCACCTATCATATTCATTAGTTTGTTATACTCATTCGGAATTGAATATGAGGCAGCAAGAATTGAGAGGCTATCTATTTTTGCAAAGATTTTTATTTTTGCAATCGAGTCCGTTGTAGCCCGCCGTTTTTCAAATAAATCGGAAATCTGACTGAGTAATGCATTTTCCTTTGCCCAGTTGGTCGTTCCAAACTTGTTTGTTCCTTTAAACATCATATGCTCAAAATAATGTGCCAGACCGGTTGTCTGTTCCGGATCAACCAATGATCCGGCTTTGACAGAAATTAAGGTTTGGATACGGGGAGCATCTTTAATTACGGAAAAATACACTTTCAGGCCATTTCCAAGGGTGTAAAGACGAACACCCATCGGGTCGTTAGTGATAGTTTCATAAGAATAGCCATTAGAGTCAGCCTGTTTTTTAGTTTGGTACTTATTATTCCCGCAACTGAAAATAAAAACAGCAATAAGTAATAAAGTTACTACATAAGAAAACTTTTTCATGGTATATGTTTTCTGAAATTTACAAATAATAAGTTCATCGCACATTATACAAAACCGATTATTTTACTAATTAATAGTCTTTTTGTATGAACTGCTTCGGGCGAAATACAGAAAATAAATTTTACTTTATCAGATATACCATTAATACATCACCATGCCTGATATAAAGCTTTCCCTTACTAATGACAGGATGAGCCCAGAACTGCCCCTCCCCTTTTTTTATCTGAAATTCACTTACTATTTCAAGTTTTGCAGAATCGGGTTTTACCAGGGCTACATGACCTGATTTTTCATCATACAGATAGAGCATCCCATCAGCAGAAATAACAGATCCTTTACTATACCACTTCGATGTCCAAAGTGTTTTACCGGTATTCCAGTCAACACAGACCCATGTGTCTACCGGTTTAGACATATGATTATTTCCATAAATATTGTCACCCAGAAGAACAACTCCACCAAGTTGTGGATCAAAATTTCTGTTTTCCCACACAACCTCAGCTGAATTTCCTTCGGGGGAAAGTTTAAGTTTCAGAGCCACCCAGTTGTACCCATTTGCGATAAGGATACATCCGTCTCTGAATACAGGTGTTATTGCATGATTCTTCATCACCCTGCCGGTCGCTGCATTAATTCCGGCATAGCTTATTTTCCAGAGAATCTTACCATCCTTTGAATTGACAGCTATAATATCTGTCCCCATTACGTTAACGATCATTTTCTTACCGGCATACTCAATAAGTTTAGGATTTACGTACTGTGGTTCCTCATTCAAAGGTTCGGCCTCCCATACAACCTTGCCGTTATCAACGTTGAATGCCACCATTGACGCTTTTTTCCCTCCTGGTGATGCAATTACCATGTTATCGACTACAAGTGGAGATTCGGATATGCCAAACATAAGTGGTTTGCTGTCATATAATTTGTAATGATTTTTCGACCACTTTATTTTACCATCAGATCCTACGCACACAATATCACCGCTTCCACTTATCAGGAAGATATTTCCATTATAATAAGTAGGTGTGCATCTTGAACCAGTATGGTTGGTCATCCACGCTTTGCCATAAATTGTTTCCCATTTCTTCTTACCATCAAGTGTAATGGCTGTAAGAACATCTGAGCTGTCCTTCCTCCCGGTTGCATAAACAGCATCGTCTGTTACGGTTGAGGAAGAGTATCCGTCTCCCATTCCAGCGGATTCCCACAAAAGCCTGGGACCACCGTCGGGCCATTTTTTCAGCAATCCTGACTCATTATAAATCCCTGTACGTCCTGGCCCGCGCCATTCATATAGCTGGCTGAAGACTGCAGTCAAACCACCTGTAAATAAGAACAGGGACAATAGTAATTTTGGATATTGTGATTTCATATTTTTCATAAAGGTGAATTATTAATGATATTTCAGTAAATTATTGGGTTTCAAGATAGATAATAAATTTAAATCTCTTCTTCTTCAAAACAATGCTATTAAACAACTGTTATTTAGAGAAATTCACAGATGAACTCAATGACCAATAGTGAGGATTTTTCTGAAAAAACGGTTAATCTGAATCCTTTTATTCAGTTTAAAACCTGGTATAGTGAACACCTGATCTCGGGAATAGCTATCCCCGATTCCGTGAGCCTTGGTACTGCCTCTGAAAACGGACAGGTTTCGATAAGGTCTGTATTGTTAAAACATTTTGATGACAACGGATTTGTATTTTTTACAAATTACAGAAGCAGGAAAGGTCTTCAGTTATCATTAAATCCGAAGGCCGCAATGCTTTTTTACTGGCCGGAATCAGGCCGGCAGGTAAGGATTGAAGGGGTTACAGAAAAAGTGACGGAAGAAGATTCTGAATCATATTTCAAAACACGGTCCAGGGAAAGCCAGCTAACAGCCTGGGCCAGCGAACAGAGTACCCTAATCCCCGATCGCCAGTATCTCTATGACCGTTATAATTTTTATAAAAATAAATATTCGGAAAAACCAGTTGACAGACCTCTGCACTGGGGTGGATTCCGGCTTATTCCCGAATGGTTTGAATTCTGGCAGAATGGAGAATTCAGGCTACACGACCGTTTAACATATACAAAAAGTAAAGATCAGTGGATTATAGAACGGCTGGCTCCGTAAATATCTGATACTATATAAGATCACAGGCATCCGGTGGCATCCAGTGCTCATGTTTGCCTTCCCACTTTATATTGCAACCAATAGGATTTGTCACAGGAACAGATATGGGTTTTCCTCCTGTAAGTTCCTCAAGCGCCAAATCAAGATTATTAACTGACATTTTTGAAGTGTCCCTTGGACTGTCCACACCACGACCGGTATAGACAAGTTTTCTCTCTTCATTAAAAACATAAAAGTGAGGGGTTCGTAATGCTCCATAAGCTTTTGCAAGCTCCTGGGTTTTATCATAAAGATATACCCAGGGAAACTTATGTGTCTTCATCCTTTTAACCATATTGGGAAAACTGTCTTCGGGATAAGTGTTTTCACTGTTTGAATTTACAGCTGCAAAAACAACTCCCCTTTTGCTAAATTTTTCTGCTGTTGCTCTTGTAACTTCATCCGAACCTATTACATATGGACAATGATTGCAGGTGAAAAAGAGAACCAGATATTTATTTTTTCCAAAGGCCGACAGAGTGTATTCCTTTCCCTCTGTAGAAGGAAGCTTAAAATCTATCGCTTTCTGACCGGGTTGTAATGTAAAAGCCATTTTTCATTAGTTTATTTATCAAAAATAACACTTTTCCACAGGAATTGTTCTTTAACCAATTTAAAATAAAGTTATTATTTGTGGATATCTGTTTTGACAAACTATTATCTCCTTTATTGTAAGTTGAATTTGTCGAAAACATATTTATATTTGTTTAAGCAACTTCAAAGATCTTTTAATTTATTACTGATTTGTATGACAACCAAAACTATTATCAAACTATTGATTTGTCTTATGGTATATGTTACAGGAGCAAATGTGCTTTTTGCCCAGATTAAACGCCCTAACCAGACCGGAATAGCCAATCTTGACAGTCTTCGCTGGCGCGATATGTGTGTTCTTCCTGATCCGGTTTCTAAAACTTATTATATGGTAGGGTCAGGAGGTAAGAGTGTAAGATGCTATACAAGCAAGGACCTCAAAAATTGGGAAGGTCCTAAAATAATCTATACTGCACCTCAGGATGTTTGGGGAGACATTCCAATCGTCAGTATCTGGGCACCTGAAATGCATTTCTACAAAGGGAAGTATTATCTGTTCCTTACTTTCGATACCCGCAATAAATTATGTGAGCAGTGGCTTAACTGGGAGCGCAATGGTCGCGTTACCCGTGGATCCCAGATCCTGGTCAGTGACTCACCGACAGGCCCCTTCACTGCTTTTCAAAAACATTCTACCCTCCCTGTCGACATGATGACGCTCGATGGTACTTTATATGTTGAGGATGGCATTCCTTACATGGTATATTGCCATGAATGGGTCCAGGTTACCAACGGTGCTGTTGGTTATGTTCAACTCAAGGACGATCTCTCTGAGATTGCCGGTGTACCGAAAAACCTGTTTCGAGGTAGCCAGGCTCCATGGAGCAAGATAGTCGATCAGTTTGGCTGTAATGTTACTGATGGCCCATTTTTGTACATGGGTAAAACGGGGAAATTATATATGACCTGGACAAGCGGAGGATATGAAGGCTACACCTGTGGTATAGCAATATCAGAATCAGGAAAACTGGCGGGTCCCTGGAAACAACAAGCCGAACCTCTTTATAAAAATGACGGAGGCCATGGCATGTTCTTCAAAACTTTTGAAGGTAAAATTATGCTGATACTCCATTCACCCAACAGCATGCAATCACGACCACGTATTTTTGAAATGGAAGATACAGGAGAAACACTTAAAGTCATCCGGGAGTTCACCGGAAACTAAAAATAGACGCACGACTTACGACGTAAGACATTAGGAGACATTTAACCTTGCGTCGTACGTCCTGAGTCGTGTATCCCTTATATTTCTATTTATTTCTGTATCGGATTTTCAGCTCTTTTAAAGAATTCTTCCTGAAGTTGTTGTATCGTATTGTCTTTCTTCAGAAACTTAATCAGTTCGGCAAGCTGACCGGCATCGCTTCCAATTAATAATTCGCCAAGCCGCTTATTCGGGGTGTTAATATCGCTTGCAAAATGATTTGGGTACTTTGCATACCACCATATACCCGTATAGCCAAATGGCAGCTTGCTTAATCTGTCCTGGTCCAGACCCGATTCATTTTTCAATGCCTCCTGATCAACCAGTACCGGATTTATATAGAACATCATTGAGGTCTCTTCTTCACCGGCATGACCATCGAGCCTGGCTTTTTTTAAGGATTTAATCTCAGCAGCATTTGCAGGGTCGCTTTCAGGCCTGAACATTACTACTATATAATCCTGCTTTTTAGCCAGTTGTGACTGGCAGAAATACTGAAGAAAACTTGTATTGCCTCCATGACCGTTTAAAAGAATGATTTTTTTCAATCCGTTCCTCGACAACTCCCTGCAGGTTTCATCAAGCATCTTCCACATCAGCTCATCACTGTAAGCAATAGCTCCCGGCTGATGCCGTGCTTCAAAAATCTGTCCGGTAAAATATGGGGGAAAAACCACGGCATATTCTTTTTCTGCAGCGTGAAAAGCAATCTCCCTTGCTTCGTATAAATCAGTTCCAAGAGGAAGATGGGGTCCGTGTTTTTCTATTATTCCAATCGGAATAATACAAACTCCTCCTGCCAGATCCACTGCCTTGGCAAATTTGGGTGATGTAAGGTCTTCCATTTTATATGGGATGCTGACCTTATCTGTTTGTTGCCCCATTAGTACAGCTGTCAGAAAAACAGCTGGTAAGAAAATTTTTAACTTTTTCATCCTTTGTGAGTTTTTATGATAATAATGAAGAATCTGAAATACCTGAGACCCGAAAGGAACAATGCTAATCCGATTCCATTATATAGCACTGACAAATCCTTCTTAGGTATAGCCGAGTGTCTGAGGGCAATTCCCATGGAAACCATTACTAGAACAATTATATAGCTTTTCCAGGTCATAAAAGAGAACAGACATCTTTTTTCATTCAGGGGCAACAGCCTGTTAAGGTTTTTGTCGGCAATCCTTAAAAAACCAAAATGATGGATCGGCATAGCTGCTAAAAATCCGGCTGTATAAAATAAAATCTGTTCCTTTCCATTACAGGCTGCCAGCCATCTGACAGCAAAGCTAATCAGCATAATCCCTACTCCGCACCACATAAGCCCTGCAAGAAGAACAAGAATTCTTTTATCAACCAATGGAGTATATTTCCTTAAATTCATATTGAAATTTTTTAAGAGCCCTTCATTAATTGTGTTAAATTTTACCCCCTTTCTTATTTCAAGGGGGAAAGGATCGAATCATTCTCCTTCCCCCCTGGGGGAAGGTCGGGAAGGGGGTAATAAAATTAAATAATCATCTTATAAGCTACTAATTATGTACTATCCCCACGGTATTATTCAATCTTAGCAAGACGGAAGGGTTTGATTTCAATTTTTTCCCATACTCCATTCGTAAGGTATGGTTCATCTTTCAGTATTTTATCTATTGAGTGCCGGTCAGGAACATCATAAACAATCATCGACCCGATCATTTCATTGTTTTCATCTAGAATGGCGCCGCCAAATAGAAATTCACTCTTCATTTTTAGCAGTCCTATTTTTTTAAAATGTTCTTCACGAACCCTTAATCTTCTTTGCGGGGCTTGCGGATCAGTTCCGTCGTAAGCCAACAGTAAAAATTGCATACTCTTTCTTTTTAATTTCAACAACTACCAGAAATCTTTCTTGCAAATCTATTGATTTTCAGGTGACATGGAAAATGTCGTCAATAATTTTCATTATCATTGTTTATATTTGTCATTGTTTATGGCGTTACCAGGGAATTTGCCAATTAAGATCCTGTCATATCCAATATGTTGAATATTAATAATTTATTTAATTCTTCCGGATTTTTCAGGGACCTGAAAAGAAAAGACCACAAACCTTCTTTCGGGGGACTTGATATTTTCAAATATATTGGTCCCGGCTTGCTGGTAACTGTCGGTTTCATCGATCCGGGAAACTGGGCAGCAAATATTGCAACCGGATCAGAATTCGGATATACTCTTTTATGGGTCGTTTCACTTTCTACAATTATGCTGATTGTTTTGCAGCATAATGTCGCTCATCTCGGAATTGCAACAGGACTTTGTCTTTCAGAAGCTGCAACAATATATTTAAAACCGTGGATTTCAAAGTCGGTACTGTCATTTGCCGTTCTTGCTTCTGTATCTACCTCGCTTGCAGAAATCCTCGGAGCAGCTATTGCTTTAAATATGCTGTTTAATGTTCCGATGAGACTAGGTGCCTTGCTGGTGACCCTGTTTGTAATAATAATGTTGTTTTCACATTCTTATAAGAAAATTGAACGGTGGATAATCGGCTTTGTTTCGATAATAGGCCTTTCATTTCTATATGAATTATTTCTTGTAAAGGTTGACTGGATCCAGGCAGGTATTTCGTGGATAAAACCATCATTTCCTGAAGGCTCCATATTGCTGATAATGAGTGTTCTTGGCGCCGTAGTGATGCCACATAATCTCTTTCTTCATTCAGAAATCATACAAAGCCGCCAGTGGAATCTGCAGGATGAAAAAATCATTAAAAAACAACTCAGATTCGAATTTGCAGATACTCTGTTTTCGATGATAATAGGCTGGGCCATTAACAGTGCAATGATACTTCTTGCTGCTGCAACATTTTTTGCAAAAAACCAGAAAGTTGAAGAGCTTCCGCAAGCAAAACAACTTCTGGAGCCACTACTCGGTTCCAATGCTTCTGTCGTATTTGCTGTTGCTCTTCTCTTCGCAGGGATTGCATCATCAATAACTTCGGGAATGGCAGGCGGATCAATAGTCTCGGGAATGTATAAAGAACCGTATGATGTAAAAGATAATCATTCCCGGATAGGTGTGGTAATATCCCTGGTTGGTGCTTTAATATTGATATTCTTTATCAGTAATCCTTTCAAAGGTCTTATATTATCGCAGGTATTTTTAAGTGTTCAGCTTCCTTTTACCATTGCAGTGCAACTTTACCTTACCTCATCAAAAAAGGTAATGGGAAAATACGCCAACAGCCGGTTTCTGATTGGTTTGTTATCTGCTATTGCAGGAATTGTAACCTTTCTGAATATAAAACTCCTTATTGATTTTTTAATAAAATAGATATACTTAAGAATTTTCATAATGGCTGGGAATAAATATAAAATTGGTCTGGTTTTAAGCGGTGGAGGGGCAAGAGGGTTCGCGCATCTTGGAGTGATACATGCATTAAATGAGGTAGGAATTTTTCCTGATATAATATCCGGAACCTCCGCCGGAGCGCTGGTTGGTGTTTTGTATGCTGATGGTTATACATCAAAAGAGATTTTGAAGTTGATGAGTATAGGCAGCCGTCTTGATTTTATGCGACCGGTACTGCCAAGAGAGGGATTGCTTCAGATTAATAGCATAATTAAAATATTGAAAACAAACTTACGTGCAACAACATTTAAAGAGCTGAAGATCCCATTATTTGTTACAGCAACTGATCTTAATAATGGTAAAGCCGTCTATTTTTCTTCAGGTGATCTGATTGATCCGGTTATTGCCTCTGCCAGCATACCGGTACTTTTTCAACCTGTAAAAATCAACGGTGTTTCTTATGTTGACGGTGGTGTTTTGGATAATCTGCCGGTAAGGCCGATCGAGAAAAAATGCAAAATTCTTATCGGTTCTTTTGTTAATCCGGTAGGTTATATTGAAAAAATAAGCGGATTGATAAATATTGCTGAAAGAACTTTTATGCTCAGCATGTCAAAAGAAATTTCCGAAAAAGCTAAGAAATTCAATCTTTTTATTGCTCCTCTGGAACTGAGAAATTACAAAATTCTCGATCCTGAAAAAGCCCATTTGCTTTTTGAAGTTGGCTATAATGCAACCAAACAAAAGCTGAAAGAAACAGATATAGATAAATTGTTGGAAAAATAATTAAATCCTCATGGGGTGCTGCTGATTACTTTTCAATCAGGGAATAAAGTTTTTTGATCTCTTCTTCCCACAATGATTCTTCCGGTGTTTCGAGTATCAAAGGCATATTGTCGAATTTTGAGTCATTCATTATCATTCTGAAGACATCTTTCCCTAAAAAGCCTTTTCCTATATTATCATGCCGGTCAACTCTGGTGGCATAGTCTTTCTTTGAATCATTAATATGCATTCCCCGCAAATAATTAAATCCGACAATCTTATCAAATAAACTGAATGTTTCAGCAAACCCTTCGGGTGATTTAATATTATATCCTGATGTGTAAGCATGACATGTATCAATACAAATTCCAACCCGCGACTTATCCTCAACTTTGTCAATTATGAACCTGATATGTTCGAATTTATATCCAAGATTTGTTCCCTGCCCGGCTGTATTTTCTATCACAGCGGTAACACCCTTTGTTTTGTCAACAGCTCTGTTTATAGATTCTGCCATACGACTGAGGCTTTCCTCTTCACTTATGGAATTAAGGTGGCTCCCGGGGTGAAAATTTAGCCTGTCAAGTCCTAATTGTTCACATCGTTGCATTTCATCAAGAAATGAAGCTCTTGACTTTTCCAGGAGTTCTTTATCGGGATGTCCGAGATTTATCAGATAACTATCATGAGGCAATATCTGAAATTGCTTATAGTCATATTTCTCACAGTTGTCTCTGAATGCTTTGATACTTGCTTTTGACAAAGGATTTGAGAACCACTGTCTTTGATTTTTAGTAAAGAGAGCAAAAGCTTTCGCTCCTATTAAATTTGCATTTATCGGAGAGTTTTCAACACCTCCTGAAGCACTTACATGTGCACCGACGTATTTCATGATTCTGATAATATGTGAAGGAAGTCAAAATCTTTATTCTGATTCAAAGATCACCTGAATCTTTGAACAATATAACAAAAATTATTGTCTTATGTTTATATTATTAATTTGAAATATTATCTGGATATTGTTAAATTTGCAAATGAAACCTTTTAAACACAATAAGATATATGGCAGATTTAAATAGTAGTATCCCAAATGTACAGGGAACGAAAAAGAGTAACCCTGTTGGTATGATTGTCACTTCAATCATTCTTGGATTAGCTCTGATTTTTCTTATTTATTTGTATTTCGATAAGAAAAACAAAATGGTTGAAATGGAGACGGCCCTTACTCAGGAAAAAGACTCCCTTGCAACCGAACTAAGACATATGGTCGTTGCATATGATACTCTGAAAACGTCCAATGATACTCTTAATGCAGGGTTGCAAAAGCAGAAGAATAAGATTGTCCAGCTGCTGTCTGTTAGTGCATCAAATGTTCAGCTTATTAAAAAGTACAGGAGCGAGATCACAACAATGAGAGAAATAATGAAAAGTTACATTGTTCAGATCGATTCCCTTAATACAAAAAACAAAATGCTTGCCTCCGAAAATACTGAAATCAAGCAGCAAATAACTCAAGTGCAGAATACTAATTCAGAGCTCTCAAAGGTGAAGGAGGAACTAAGCAACAAAGTTGAGGTTGCCTCAATTATTCAGGCGAAGGATATTGTTGCTGTTTCTTTGAATAAAAAGCAAAAAGTGACTACAAGAATTAACCTGCTCGATAAACTCAGAATATGTTTCACTCTTCGTGAGAATCCTCTTGCTAAGGCAGGCCAGAAAGATGTTTATATGAGAGTGATCCGACCCGACTCGCTGGTTATAACAAGCAGTCCCGATAATCTTTTTGATTATAAAGGCAATAAAATTATATATTCTGCCAACCGCCAGATAGACTATTTGAATCAGGATATTGAAATGTGCATATTTTTGGACAATACCAAAGATTTTATTATCGGCAATTATAGCGTGGAACTTTACCTCGAGAATAATATTATTGGCCGTACAAATTTCATGCTTTCAAAGAAATAGCTATTCTTCAGCTGGCATCATAAATTCAGAAATAATATTATCTGATATCATTTTACCCTGGGTTGTAAGAACCAGGGTTTTTTTGTCCAGTCTCATCAGACCGTATTCTTTGAATTTACCTGCCAGATTGATAACATAATCATAGCCTTCTTTTTCAAACATTTTTTCAATATAGTCAAGATCTATGCCCCACATCGTTCTCAGGGAGGTCATTATATATTCATTAAAGCGGGTTTTTATATCAAGTTCTTCACGCTCAAAAAAGGATTTTCCCGTATTAAGCGATTTTATATAGTTTTTCAGATCACGTACGTTCCACTGTCGTGAATACCCGTTAAAAGAGTGAGCTGAAGGTCCAAGCCCAATATAATTGATCTGTTTCCAGTAATTTGAATTATGAACTGAAAAATAATCCGGTTTACCGAAATTTGAAATTTCATATTGGATAAAACCTGCAGATTCTGCTTTTTCAATCAGAATATTAAATTGAGCTGCACTTTCATCATCATCAATTTCAGAAATCAACCCTTTCTTCAGCATTTTCCCAAAGACTGTATCGGGTTCAAAAGTCAGGTGATAGGCTGACAGATGCTGAATGTTAAATGAAAATGAAAAATCGAGATTTGATGTCCATTCCTGCAGGCTCATTCCCGGAATACCATATATAAGATCTATTGTAACGTTTTCAAATCCTGCATTTAATGTCTCTTTAAGTGCTGTAACAGCTGTGGCCGAGTTATGCCGTCTGTTCAACATTTGAAGATCTGAATCTCTCCACGATTGAATTCCCAGACTGACTCTGTTAATATTATGATTCTTCAGTCCTTGTAAATAAGCAGGCTGGACATCATCAGGATTTAACTCTATGGTTATTTCACAATCTCCGGCTACTTTGAACAATTTATAAATATAATTGAGTATTGTTCCTAATTCTTTAATTGAAAACACCGACGGAGTACCTCCGCCAAGATATATTGTTGAGACGATTTCGTTTTCGAGATAATCCTTCCTTAATGAAGCCTCCTTTAGCAGGGCATCAATAAATGCGGAATTATCAACCGGAGAAATTATGTGATAGAAATCACAGTAAAAACAGAGTTTTTTACAAAATGGTATATGTATATATATCCCTGCCATCTATTTTAAATTATTCACAATAATACAGTCCGCCCGGACTCTCTTTTTAACAACAAAATTGTTCAAAAAGGATCTAATGGACGGGGATTTTACAAAGGTTCACTAAGTTTATGAATTAATCAGGTTAAATTTGCAATAAATGATAAAAATGATCAAGAAGAATAAATTCTCTATACTGGTGGCTCTGACAATAATGTATCTTAGCCTTACAAGTTCTCATACTTTCGACAAAGTTTCGTTTATTACTATTCCTTATATCGACAAAATTGTGCATTTCGGAATGTATTTTGGCCTTATGTCAGTAATTATTCTGGAAAACCGTAAAACCATAAACAAAACCAGCCATTTGTTCCTTATTGGTCTGATTCCTCTTTTATATGGTATCCTTCTTGAAATTATGCAATCGACTCTTACTCTCACCCGAACCGGGAGTTTTTATGATGCGCTTTTTAATTGTGCAGGCATTCTGGTTTCAATTTTGTTATGGCTCTCGATCAGGCCTCCGGAAAAAAAATACTCAGATAGTAATTAGTTCTTTATTTTTTGCCTTTCTCACAAGGTCATAAATTGTACTCTCGCCGAATAATCTTATTAACTCTGATCTTGTCTTTTCATAATCTTTATGAAGAGGACAATGCTTTTTCTCTCCCACAACTCCTTCACATGAACCGTTATGCATAATACAATTAGTGAATACATCCTTCCCGTCGATAGTATTTACAATATCGAGCAATGTTATATCTCTGGGATCTTTCAGCAGAGAAAAACCTCCATGCGGCCCTTTTGAAGAGCTTAGAATTTTTTGTTTCGCAAGCTGTTGAAGAATTTTTGCCAGAAACGGTGTCGGAAGATCTAAATCACCGCTTATTTTCTTTATACCCGTTTTCCCGCCAGATATGGGCTGGCTTGCCAGATAAATAACAGCCCTTATTCCGTATCTGCACGAATTTGAAAGCATATTAATACATTTTTAATGAGATCTTATCTACTCTTCTCATGTGCCGCCCGCCTTCAAATTCTGTTGTCAGGAATGTCCTTACGATCAGATATGCTTCCGATTCCGAAACGAACCATCCAGGTAAAGTAAGAATATTTGCATCATTATGGGCCCTCGATAAACGACTTATCTCCTCATTCCAGCAAAGTGCTGCCCTTATTCCCGGATGCTTGTTTACCACCATATTTATTCCATTTCCGGTTCCGCATATTGATATCCCTAATTTATAATCACCTGCAGAAACAACATTCGCCAGGGGATGACCAAAATCAGGATAATCAACTGATTCATCTGAAGTAGCTCCAAAATCCCTTACATCGTACTTTTCCTTAATCAAATAAGCCAATATTTTTTCTTTAAGGTAGTACCCGGCATGATCCGATGTTATAGCAATTTTACTATTTTCCAACTCCTTGATTTTTAATTTTTAAATTGTTCAATCAGGCCGCAAATTAATACAAATGCTTAAATAAAAAAAAGTATTCCAATATCTTAAACGATGGTGTAAGATAGAATAACAAAACAATAAGGTGAATGTTTAGATGGCCCCCGATCACTTTATTTTTTAAGCCCCCTTTAGGGGGGCAGGGAGGCCAATAACCAGTGAAACAGAAGTCCTATTGCCCGGTTGTTAATAACATGTAAATAATCTAATATAAATACTCATAATATCATGCTTTATCAACCATTTTAATTCCTTCCAGTATTTTAATTTGAATTTATTGAAGTTATTATAAAATAAAATCAAAATATGAACTTTAATTAAACATCAAAAACTTTACTTTTACTTTTTTTCCGTATCAACAAGCTTATCATAACAACTGTTAATTATTTTTCTAATCTACTGATTTTCAAAAACGGTATGTTTTTTGAGCTGTTGAAAAGATGTTGGTACACTGGTAATGGTGAAAAATGCAATAATTTTTCGATTATTATATCAACACTATTAACAGGATATCATCATCATTATAAATAAAATTTAAATTAATAATTAAGAATATTATACTGTTAATTACTGTTGAAAAGGATATCAATGATAAATTCGATATTACATTAATGAGTAATTTTACTCCATGAAACCAAAATCACAGGAACAAAATATAGTTGAAATAAAAAGACTGAAGACAGAAAAAAATGCAATTATCCTTGCACATTATTATCAGACGGGAGATATTCAGGATATTGCTGATTTTGTAGGAGATAGTCTTGCCCTTTCACAAAAGGCAGCTTCAAATTCAGCTGACATTATACTTTTTGCAGGAGTTAAATTTATGGCAGAAACTGCTAAAATACTGGCTCCGGAGAAAAAAGTACTTCTTCCTGATTTAAACGCAGGTTGTTCTCTTGCAGACTCCTGTAAAGCAAGCGATTTTAAGAAATTCTTAAAGGAAAATCCCGGAAGAACTGTTGTTTCATATGTAAATACCACCGCTGAAATAAAAGCGTTATCCGATATTATATGTACATCATCTAATGCGGTTCAGATAGTGGAATCCCTTCCGGCAGAAGAAAAAATAATATTTGCACCTGACCGTAATCTGGGAAACTATGTCCTAAACAAAACAGGGAGGGATATGATAATATGGAACGGAACATGTCATGTGCATGAAGAATTTTCACTCGAAGCAATTTTGAGATTAAAGAAAGAAAATCCCTCAGCAAAAATTATTGTTCATCCCGAATGTGAATTACCTGTGAGAATGGTTGCAGATTTTATAGGTTCTACATCGTCACTTTTGCAATTTATAAGGAAAGACCCTGGAAATTGTTATATTGTGGCAACTGAAGCTGGTATAATACACCAGATGAAGAAGAAGAATCCTGAAAAAAATTATATTCCGGCACCACCGAGAGATTCTACATGTGGTTGCAGCGAATGTAGTTTTATGAAACTTATTACAATTGAAAAAATATTAAATTGCCTTCAAAGTGAAAAACCTGAGATCATAATAGACAAGGAAACTCTCATGAAAGCTCAAAAGCCCATTAAAAGGATGATAGAAATCTCTGAAAAACTTGGTCTTTAAGTCATGAAAAAAATTATAGTTTTTTTATTTTTTTTATTAATCTGTAAAATAAGTTCTGCACAGGACAACGGAACTTTAAAGGATGGTTATCAGATATTTAAATATCCTAATGGCGCAGTATCGAGTGAAGGATTGATAAAAAATGGAAAACCGGAAGGATTCTGGAAAAGTTATTATGTTACAGGAATTAAAAAATCGGAAGGTAAAAGAACTAGTTTTTTACTCGACAGTATCTGGTTATTTTATGATCAGACTGGAGACACAACTGAAAAAATAAATTATCTGTACGGCAAAAAGAACGGATGGTATTTCAAATTTAAAAAAGATCCATCCCGGGGAGTTTATATCTGGTCAAAGGAGCTTTTTGCAGCAGACAGGAAAGAGGGTACTGCATATATATATTTCCCCGATGGCAAAATACAACAGACTTTCACTTATAACGGCGGCAAAAAAGAGGGCCTTTCAAAAGAATTCGACAAAGAGGGAAACATAATAACACTTCTTGAATACAGCAATGATTTTCTTGTAAGCAGGGAAAAAATCAACAGAACAGACAGCAAGGCTTTAAAACAGGGAGACTGGAAAGAATTTTATCCTAACGGAGGAATCAAATCTGAAAAATCATTCAGAGATGATCTCATGCATGGTTATTATAAAGAATATGATAACCGCGGAAAGCTGGTGCTTACTATGCTTTATGATAGCGGAGCAATAGTGAAATCAAGAGTGGAGGATGAACCTGATATTGAAATAATAAATAAACATGATCAGGATGGCAAGCTGATATATAGCGGTCCTTATCGCAACAAGGTTCCTGTTGGGGTTCACAGAGAATACGGGAAAGACGGAAAGGTCACAAATTCGTTTATATACAACGATAACGGATTACTCCTCTCCGAAGGAATAGTAGACGAAGCCGGAAAGTACAACGGAAAGTGGAAAGATCTGTTTTCCAACGGAAAGGTACAGGCAGAAGGACAGTATACTGATAGCAGACGCTCGGGCCAGTGGAAGTTCTACAATATCTTTGAAAAAATAGAGCAGACCGGTTCTTATAATAATGGCCGCCCTGATGGATTATGGAACTGGTATTATGAAAACGGATCCCTTCTGAAAGAGGAAGAATACTTTCAGGGAAAGCGTGACGGATCATCAACAGAATATTCTGTTAACGGAGATATAATTGCCCAGGGACAGTATTCAGATGGTGAGAAAAACGGTGAATGGAAATATAAATCCGGAGATATGACTGAGGAAGGAAAATATATCACCGGGTTAAAGGATGGAGTCTGGAAATCATATTACAACAACGAAAAACAGAAATTCAAAGGAAATTTTGTTCAGGGCAATCCTGATGGTAAGCAAAGCTATTATTTTGAAAATGGCAGAATTAAAGAAGAACAGTACTTTCAGATGGGGATCAGACAAAAAACATGGAAGAAATATAACGAGGAAGGAATTCCAATACTCATAATTGCATATAAGGATGATGTGGAAATAAGTATCAACGGTGTCAGAATTAAGCTTCCTGAAGGCGATACCAAACTGATTAAATAGTTACTTTGCCTTATGGAAGAAAACATTAACATCAGGAAGGATATTATTACACAAAATGATAAGGAATTTGATAAACAATTACGGCCGCTGAGTTTCAGCGATTTCAAAGGACAGAAACAGGTAATTGAAAACCTTATTGTATTTGTAACTGCCGCTAAACAGCGGGGTGAGTCTCTCGACCATGTCCTTTTACATGGTCCTCCCGGATTAGGTAAAACAACTCTTGCAACTATAATAGCCAATGAGTTGCAGGTTAATCTACGTGTTACATCCGGACCGGTACTGGATAAACCGGGCGATCTTGCAGGATTGCTTACTAACCTGCAGGAAGGAGATGTACTTTTTATAGATGAGATTCATCGCTTGAGCCCGGTTGTTGAAGAATATCTATATTCTGCAATGGAAGATTTTCAGATCGATATAATGATTGATAAAGGACCAAGTGCAAGAAGTGTCCAGTTAACACTCAATAATTTTACACTTATTGGTGCAACAACGCGATCGGGCCTTCTCACAAGTCCTTTAAGAGCGAGGTTTGGGATTAAATTTCATCTTGAATATTATGATCATGAAATACTTACAGGTATTGTAAAAAGATCGGCAGGAATACTTGGCATTGAAATTGGTGAGGAAGCAGCTGTTGAAATTGCAAGAAGAAGCAGGGGTACTCCCAGAATTGCCAATGCTTTGCTAAGAAGGGTAAGGGATTTTGCCCAGGTAAAGGGTTCGGGACAAATAGATATCGAAATTACAAGATATGGACTGAAAGCTCTCAATATTGATCAACATGGTCTGGATGAAATGGATAACAGGATACTTTCTGCCATTATTGATAAATTCGGGGGTGGTCCTGTCGGCTTAAATACCATCTCTACCGCTGTAGGTGAAGAAAGCGGAACAATTGAAGAGGTTTATGAACCATTCCTGATAAAAGAGGGGTACCTTAAAAGAACTCCAAGGGGACGCGAAGCCACGGAACATGCATATAAACATCTGGGAAAACAATTCGGGCGCGATATACCGGGGACGCTTTTTTAATTGAATACATTACTGATCTTTTCCAGCCCCTTTGTATTCAGGATCTTAATTTTCCTTCCATTTAATTCAACCAGCTTATCCGATTTAAACTCGGATAATAATCTGATTACAGATTCAGTCGCCGTGCCTACTATATTTGCAAGCTCTTCACGGGTGAGAGAAATTTTAAGAAAATTCTCATTATCAAGACCAAAATCATTTACCAGAAATAGAAGTATCTCTGCCAATCGTTCCCTGACAGTTTTCTGCGCAATATCCGTTATGAAAGAATTTGCCTCACCTAATTCGTGACAGGCAAGCTTTAGCAATTCCAGGGCATATGCAGGATTCGTTTTAATAAACGATGTAAGTATTTCTGACGGAATGAAGCACACCTGACACTCTTCAATTACTTTTGCAGATGTACATGCCAGCTCATTACTAAGAACACTCCTGTATGCGATTATATCTCCGGTTTTTGCGAAACGGATAATTTGTTCTTTTCCGTCAAAACCTGTTTTAAAAACTTTAATGATACCGCTGTTTATACAGAAAAATCCGCTGATACGATTTCCTTCCTGGTAAAGAATATCCCCACGCTTATATTGACGGAAATCTTTTGCGAAGTTAAGAGCTTCAACTTCATCAGGGTTTAAGTACTTGAAAATCGAACCTGATTCAAGGGAGCATCTGTCACATAGCGGAACATGAATTTCTTGTTGTTTCATTTCGTCTCCTCAATTATAGTGCAAAGATTAACACTGTCATAACATTTATGTTCAAATAAATCAGAATGCTGTCTTAAATTGATCGAGAAACCTCAGATCATTTTCAAAATATAATCTCAGGTCATTTACTCCATACTTTAACATTGCAGCCCTTTCTATACCCATCCCAAAAGCGAAACCGGTATATTTTTTACTGTCAATATTGCAGGCTTCAAGAACATTTGGATGTACCATTCCGCATCCTAATATTTCAAGCCAGCCTGTATATTTGCAAACATTACAGCCTTTACCACTACAGATTGTACAACTTACGTCCATTTCGGCAGATGGCTCAGTAAAAGGGAAGTACGATGGTCTTAACCTGATATCCGTGTCTTTTCCAAATAACTCTCTTGCAAAAAACAATAAAGTCTGTTTCAGATCTGCAAATGATACATTCTCATCGATATATAATCCCTCAACCTGATGAAAAATACAATGAGCCCTTGCAGAAATGGCCTCATTGCGGAAAACCCTGCCGGGTGAAATGGTCCTAATGGGAGGTTTTTGATTCTGCATTACCCTCACCTGTACTGAAGATGTATGTGTTCGTAGCAAAATGTCTTCCGGACTGGAGTCTTCAGACGATATTCTGGAAATATAGAAAGTGTCCTGCATATCTCTCGCAGGATGCTCAGGAGCAAAATTAAGCTTTGTGAAAACATGATCATCATCTTCAATTTCAGGACCCTCTGAAACAGTAAAACCGATACGGGTAAAAATATCAATAAGCTCATTTCTGACTATAGAAATGGGATGACGGGAACCGGTTGAATAAGGAAAAGATGGTCTTGTAAGATCAGTACCATCAGCTGATACTTCTTTATTTTGAAGATCAGTTTTCAGAGAATTATATTTTTCAAGAGCATTCTGTTTCAGAAGATTAAGTTTCTGACCAACCTCCTTCTTCTGTGAAGCAGGCACGTTCTTGAATTCTTCAAAAAGATCAGAAAGTAATCCCTTTTTGCTTAAATATTTCAAGCGAAATAATTCCAGTTCTTCAGAATCTTTTACAGAAAAAAATGAGACTTCATTTAAAAGATCAGTAATATTTTGAATCATTAAAGGAGGTTTTAAATCAACTATAATTATTTTCTGATAATTTTAATTTTAATTATTTTTATATCATTGAGCGGCTTGTTATTGCTATCGGTTTGTACATCTGCAATTTTATCAAGAATATTCAAACCTTCAATTACTTCACCAAATACAGTGTAAGTACCATCAAGAAGAGGTGTTCCCCCAATGGTTTTATAAATATTTCGTTGTTCTTCGGATATCTTGTAGGCTTTATTATTAGCCAGATATTGAAACATTTTAAGAGATGCAATTTCCTGCATTTCCGCATCTGAAAGAGCTTTTTGTGATAATCTGACACTGTCTGCAGTTTCCTTTAATATCTTTTTAAAAAGAGTTTGTTTTATATTACTGTTGATACGCTGTTCAGCCAGATTTAGATCATCATCTTTTAATATAACGCCCTGAACTATGTAGAACTGAGTTCCGGAGGATCTCATTTCCGGATTAACATCGTTACTCTGACGAGCGGCAGCAAGGGCTCCTTTCTTATGAAAAAACTGGTTATTGAATTCGGCTGGAATAGTATATGTTTTAATAGAATCAGGCAAATTCTTTACAACTCCGGTCTTAGTAACAGGATCACCGGCCTGTATCATAAAATTTTTTATGATCCGGTGAAATGAAATTCCATCATAAAAGCCCGTGTTTATTAATCTTATGAAATTATCACGGTGTCGGGGAGTTCCATCATAAAGTTTTATCTTAATATCACCCATTGAGGTTATTATAGACACAACCATATTATCATTTCCGCCGGGAGCATTACATGAAATAATGATGAATAGGGCAGAAGAAAAAGATAACTTTTTAAAAATGCTGTTCATGAAATTGAAAATTGGTTAATAAAGTTCTGCAATTGTGAATGCAAAGATATTTAACTTTGGATGATACAAGAAAATATTGGTTTTCAAATTACATTATTTTCATCACAACATTTATTACAATGAATTGATTTGGTCATTAGGACTATATTTGTCATCTGAATTTTGATTATTTTTAAGCGGTCTGGCTGACACAAAAAGAGGAAGTGGTGGATTCGAACATGCAGGTAAAAAATAAGTATGAAATCATATAAATATTGTTTTGTTTTTTTAGTGCTTATTATATTAAGCTTCAGTTCTTGTGGAAGAACAGTATTTCGTTCGAGAATTGGTGGGAAAGCAGATAATAATTACGATAAAGCCGCATTTAGTTATTATTATGTGGAAGCTTTGAAGCAGAAATTACTCGGAAATGGCGGTGACGCACTTAAATATTTCGAAGAATGCATAAAGATTAATCCGAAAAGTGATGCCTCGTATTTTCAAATGGCTCAAATTGTAATTGCTAATGGTGACATAAAAAGCGGGAAACATTTTGCAACTAAGGCATTATCAATGGCTCAACAAAAT
>Ga0209226_10000107_pt1 | contig 56390 bp, 43 predicted proteins | sample BarGraNGADG00212_2_FD_184497 | JGI IMG/M metagenome (GOLD analysis project Ga0209226, IMG submission 184497) | Arctic peat soil microbial communities from Barrow, Alaska, USA - Barrow Graham LP Ref core NGADG0011-212 (SPAdes) (version 2) | ecosystem: Environmental > Terrestrial > Soil >...
TGCTCTTCCTTTTATACCATGTGTCTTGAGTCGTGAGCCCTGCGCCGTATGTCTCGCTTGTTGCTCCTGCTATATCTGAATAGCTTGAGCCATCGGTGCTTATCTCCCACTGGTAGCTGAATACTCCATCGCCTGTCGGGGTGACGCTAATCAGTGCTACCGGTGTTGATCCGTCGCATATCGTCTGGTCGGTTCCTATCGTTCCCGGGATAAAATTGTTGACTGTAATTATAATGATGTTCGAGAATGCTGAACATACGTTTGTACCCATTGTTGATGATGCTGTTCTTCTGAACCATGTATCGGCTGCCAGCGGTCCTGAACTGTAGACTGCTGAAGTGGCGCCCGCTATGTCGGTGAATGTGGTTCCGTCGGGGCTGCTCTGCCACTGGTAGGTCATCGATCCTCCGCCTGTTCCTGCTGCAATGCTGGTGAATGCCGAAGGTGCGGTGTTCTCGCATATTGCCTCATCAATGCCTATGGTCCCTCCTGTAACGTTGTTGATGGTGGGAACTACTGTTCCGTTCATCTGTGCAACACAGGCCGTGGTTGCATTTGTTGCAACTGCATAATAAGTCGCTGCTGTTTTGGGGCCCCATGTAAGTGCTGATCCTGTTCCAGCCTGAGGAGCTCCATCCACGGCTGCATTCTTATACAGCTGATAGTTGACGCCCACCGTTGATCCTGACAGAGTGATCGTAACTCCGGGATCTCCGGAGCAGTATGCTGCGGGTGATGAAAGGTTGAACTGCGTCGGCAGCGGGTTGATTGTTACCATTATCGGAATGTGTGTTGTCGTACATACTGATCCCGATATCTCTACCACCGATACAGGGCCCGATCCGGCCATCGTAAAGGTGACAGTTATAGTGTGAAGGGCAGGGTTGGTGGTTATTGTCGCCCCTGCCGGAACGACCCATGAGTAGGTCGATCCTGAATGATCAGGTACTGAGTAAACAATTCCTGCATCTCCCTGGCATACGGTAAGCGGACCGGCTACCACTGATTGCGGTGGAACGGGTTGTACCGTTACCGGGAAGTGGACTGCCGGACCGACGCATCCTGTTGTAGAGGTGAATGTTTCAGTGACGGTTATCTCGTCACCTGGTAATGCCACTCCGGGCACTGCATCAGCAATTATAAAGTACAGTCCCTGGGGTGATGTCCTGTTAATTGAAGCAGGAACTGTCCATGAGTATGTCGATCCCGCTGTGTTTATAACCTGCCAAACCTTGTTGGTGGCGCTTTCACAGATTGGATTCTCTCCTGTAATGGCAGCGGTTACGGGAAGCGGGTTGACTGTTATGATTACCATATTGGAATATGCAGGTATTCCGCAGGCTCCATCGACAACTTTCCTTACAAATTTTGTGGTTAAAGTAAGTGTTCCATAATCATAAGTTGTGGAATTTGAAAGAGGAATATCTGTCCAGCTTGCATCGCCGGGCACTGCTGCCATGGTTGTCGTGTATTGCCATGTATATGTAAATATACTATTGCCTCCTGTTGCAGAAATGGTTGAGGTAAATGCCGGAACATCAGAATTGTAACATATTGCCTGTGAAGTTCCAATAAGTCCTCCATTCACTACTGAATAGACTGTTACTGTCTTGTTCCCTGAAGTGGTGCCGCAGGATCCTCCGCTGGTAGTCAGTGTCAGTGTTGCTGTTCCGCTGTAGGCTCCCGGTGGTGTCCAGGTCGCATTAAGTGTAGTTGCCGTCGGGTTAAAGGTGCCTCCTGCCGGTGTCGACCATGTGCCTCCTGTCGCTCCTCCTCCTACTGAGCCTCCAAGACCTGCCGTTGTCCCTCCCTGACAGATAGCTGCCATGGCTCCTCCTACGTTGACCGTCACATTAGTATTGACTGTAAGAACTTTGCTCGCATTTGTTGTTCCGCATGATCCTCCTGCTGTGGTCAGTGTTAATGTCACTGATGCCGGTGCTGCTGCTGCTGCTGTATATGTCGTTGTATTTGGTGTCGCTCCTCCGTTGTTCGTAAAGCTGCCTCCGGCTCCTCCGTCACTCCATACTGCTGACGTGGCTACTCCTCCGAATGATCCTCCCAGCGCTCCTGTTGTTCCTCCCTGGCAGATCGCTGCTATCGCTCCTCCAACGTTTACTGTCGGACTGGGATTTACTGTTAAGATCTTATTGCCTGATGTAGTTCCGCATGAGCCTCCGCCTGTGGTCAGTGTTAGTGTTACCGATGCCGGTGCTGCTGCTGTTGCTGTATATGTTGTTGTGTTTGGTGTTGCTCCTCCGTTGTTCGTAAAGCTGCCTCCGGCTCCCCCGTCACTCCATACTGCTGACGTGGCGCCGCCTCCGAATGACCCTCCCAGTGCTCCTGTCGTCCCTCCCTGACAGATAGCTCCAATAGCTCCGCCTACGTTGACCGTCGAGCCAATATTCACAACAACTGTCTTGTTCCCTGAAGTGGTGCCGCAGGATCCTCCGCTGGTCGTCAGTGTCAGTGTTGCTGTTCCGCTGTAGGCTCCCGGTGGTGTCCAGGTCGCATTAAGTGTCGTTGCCGTCGGGTTAAAGGTGCCTCCTGCCGGTGTCGACCATGTGCCTCCTGTCGCTCCTCCTCCTACTGAGCCTCCAAGACCTGCCGTTGTCCCGCCCTGGCAGATTGCTGCCATGGCCGCTCCTACGTTTACAGTCGGATTAGGATTGACTGTAAGAACTTTGCTCGCATTTGTTGTTCCGCATGATCCTCCCGCTGTGGTAAGTGTCAGTGTTACCGATGCCGGTGCTGCCGCTGCTGCTGTATATGTCGTTGTGTTTGGTGTTGCTCCTCCGTTGTTCGTAAAGCTGCCTCCGGCTCCTCCGTCGCTCCATACTGCTGACGTGGCGCCGCCTCCGAATGCCCCTCCCAGAGCCGCTGTCGTCCCTCCCTGGCAGATAGCTGCCACTGCTCCTCCGGCATTTACCGTCGGATTAGGATTAACTGTAAGAACTTTACTAGCATTTGTTGTTCCGCATGATCCTCCTGCTGTGGTAAGTGTTAATGTTACCGATGCCGGTGCTGCCGCTGCTGCTGTATATGTTGTTGTTCCTGGAGTTGCTCCTGTGTTATTTGCAAAGCTGCCGCCTGCTGCCCCGTCACTCCATACTGCTGACGTGGCACCACCTCCGAATAACCCTCCCAGTGCTCCTGTCGTCCCTCCCTGGCAGATCGCTGCCACTGCTCCTCCTATGTTGACTGTAGGATTAGGATTGACTGTAAGAACTTTGCTCGCATTCGTTGTTCCGCATGATCCTCCTGCTGTGGTCAGTGTTAATGTTACCGATGCCGGTGCTGCCGCTGCTGCTGTATATGTCGTTGTGTTTGGTGTCGCTCCTCCGTTGTTCGTAAAGCTGCCTCCGGCTCCTCCGTCACTCCATACTGCTGACGTGGCGCCGCCTCCGAATGACCCTCCTAAAGCAGCAGTAGTTCCGCCCTGGCAGATCGCTGCCACTGCTCCTCCTGCGTTGACTGTAGGATTGAGATTCACAACAACTGTCTTATTCCCTAAAGTGATCCCGCAGGATCCTCCGCTGGTCGTCAGTGTCAGTGTTGCTGTTCCGCTGTAGGCTCCCGGTGGTGTCCAGGTTGCATTAAGTGTAGTTGCCGTTGGGTTAAAGGTGCCTCCTGCCGGTGTCGACCATGTGCCTCCTGTCGCTCCTCCTCCTACTGAGCCTCCAAGACCTGCCGTTGTCCCTCCCTGGCAGATCGCTGCCATGGCCGCTCCTACGTTTACCGTCGGATTAGGATTGACTGTAAGAACTTTACTCGCATTTGTTGTTCCGCATGATCCTCCTGCTGTGGTAAGTGTCAATGTTACCGATGCCGGTGCTGCCGCTGCTGCTGTATATGTTGTTGTGTTTGGTGTCGCTCCTCCGTTGTTCGTAAAGCTGCCTCCGGCTCCTCCGTCACTCCATACTGCCGACGTGGCGCCTCCTCCGAATGCTCCTCCCAGAGCCGCTGTCGTCCCTCCCTGGCAGATTGCTGCCACTGCTCCTCCGGCATTGACCGTCGGATTAGGATTAACTGTAAGAACTTTGCTCGCATTTGTTGTTCCGCATGATCCTCCCGCTGTGGTAAGTGTTAATGTTACCGATGCCGGTGCTGCCGCTGCTGCTGTATATGTCGTTGTGTTTGGTGTCGCTCCTCCATTGTTCGTAAAGCTGCCTCCGGCTCCTCCGTCACTCCATACTGCAGATGTGGCACTGCCTCCGAATGCCCCTCCCAGAGCCGCTGTCGTCCCTCCCTGGCAGATAGCTGCCACTGCTCCGCCTGCGTTTACTGTCGGGCCCAGATTAACTGTTATTGCATATGGAGCAGAAGCTGCACTGCTGCCACAACCATTACTGGCAATAACCGTGACATTACCACTGGCCGAAGTTGCTGAAAAATCAACAGTGATGCTGTTCAGTGTAATTGGTCCTACAGGTGTCACATTTAGTGCAGGTGCAAAAGTCCAGGTATATGATGTTGCTGTAGGGTCATTTACAACTCCATAGACTACGCCTGCCTGTGACTGACAGACAGGGCTTGTCCCGGTTGTTATGTTTGGAACTGCCGGAACTCCAGGGTTAACTGTTGCTACAACAGGTTTAATGCTGAAACATCCTGTCACAGCTGTCCCTTTAATATAATAGGTACCGGCAGTTGCTGCCGCAGGTGTGCCATAAGGTATTGTTGCTCCTGCATCTGTCCAGTATGTTAATGCTAATCCGGGTGATGATCCTGCAGTTACTGCTGGCGCTGTCAGATTAATTGTTGCCGGAGCACATACCGCTGCCGGGTTAGTGATAATGAGTGAAGGTGTTGGATTTACAACTATATTTTTACTTGCAGTAGCAGGGACGCATAGCCCTCCGCTTGTAGTCAGGGTTAATGTTGCTGTCCCGCTGTATCCTGCAGGTGGTGTCCATGTAGCATTCAGTGTCGTTGCTGTCGGATTAAAGGTGCCAGCTGCCGGGGTCGACCAGGTCCCTCCTGTTGCTGATCCTCCCACTGAACCGCCTAAGGCTGCCGAGGTGCCTCCCTGGCAAATCGCTGCCATAGCTCCGCCCGGGTTGGCGGTTGGTAATGGCTGAACAGTTATCGAGCCATTGGCCGTTACTAAACCGCAGCCTCCTGTTAAGGTTATAGTATAGTTAAATGTACCTGATGCTGTTGGTGTACCACTGATGGTCACGGTATTGATAGCCCAGTTGCCTGTCACTCCGGCTGGTAAACCTGTAAAGGTCGCTCCGGTTGCTCCTGTGGTCGAATATGTTATATTCGTGATCGCTGTATTGATACATGTCGTTTGTGCATTTGTACCCGCAGCTGAAGTCAATGTGATAGTATTGATAAACGTCACTGTAATCGTGCCACTTGCTGTCACTAAACCGCAGCCTCCCGTTAAGGTTACAGTGTAGTTAAACGTACCCGATGCAGTGGGTGTACCACTGATGGTTACCGTATTGGCAGCCCAGTTACCTGTTACTCCTGCCGGTAATCCTGTAAAGGTCGCTCCGGTTGCTCCTGTGGTAGAATATGTGATATTAGTAATCGCCGTATTGATACATACCGCCTGTGCATTGGTACCCGCTGCAGAGGTAAGTGTGATCGTATTGTTAGGTGTTACAGTGATTGTACCGCTGACTGTTGCCTGAACACATGTACCAGTAGTTGTTATTGTATAATTAAATATGCCTGATGCAGTTGGGGTACCGCTTATGGTAAATACACCTGCATTATAGACTCCATTCACTCCGGCCGGCAATCCTGACACTCCGGCTCCTGTACCTCCGCCAGTAACTGAATATGTGATGTTGGTAATCGCAGTATTTATACATTTGGTTTGATTGTCAGTCCCGGCTGCTGAGGTACGGGTAATTGCTGCATCGGGGTTAACTGTAATTTTAATTGAAGCGCTTATATTGGAACATGGTCCGGAAGTAACTATTCTTCGATACCAGGTACTTGAAGTAAGAGCAGGAGGAGCATAGTTAATACCTGTCGCACTCCCAATAATATTAAAGGTTATATTATCTGCAGAGTTCTGCCACTGGTATGTATAGATACCTGTGCCTCCGGCAGGGGTGGTTCCTGTTAACCCTGCAGGAATAGTATTATAGCATATTGATTGAATCGCTGCGACGGTGTTATTGGTTATAACAGGATAGATGTTCATTGTTATCGGTGCCGCCGGACCCTCGCAGCCATTAATGCCGCTGGTTTCAGTAACCCAATAATTATATGTCCCCGCTGCAGTCTTGCCATGGGTATAATTCTGGCCGGTAAAAAGTAAAGTTGTTAGTCCTGCATCGGCATACCAGTTAATTGTATTACCCGGCAGGTTGGGTGTTGCTGAAATTGTTGCAGGAACACTTCCGAAACAGTAGTTTTTGGGGGTTATAACTATTGGCGGAGGTGGTGCATCAATAATCTCTATAATAAAATCTTTAGATACATAGCCTAAAGCCGGATTTCCTAAATATGGATTACATTTATTCCAGTTTTTGAGATAAACATAGAACCGCTCTCCTACAACGCAAGTCGCAGGAATGGTAATAACATCCGACTGGGTGTTAGGATTTGGCGATGGAATATTTTTAATCAGAGGGCCATCCCAACCGCTTGCAGCGTTACAAATATTCACACCTGCAATCAGAACATTTCCTGTTATGGTATTGTTCGGGCCAACAACGCCTGTCGGGCTTTGTCCGTAAATGAACTGAATTGTTCTCAGATCGATATTTGGTTTGGCGATCAGTGGAAAAGGAACAACCGGGTTCTGGCAGTTCCAGGTGCTGATGTCTGCTAATTTAATATTATGTTGTTTACCTTCGCAGACATAAACAATATCTGCTGCATGTGTTGTGGTTTCCTCCATTCGGAGTACCCCATCACCATCTAAAGGAATATCACGCCCGTGAACAACAAAGACATTTGAAGCGTTGGCAAACTTGCCGCAGGGGTTTTGGACGGTCCATGTACCCACATAGTTACATGACGTAAGGTTGGCATAGGTGTGTAATTGTACTCCGGGGATATTGTCATCAGCTGTAGATATATATGACCATACTGGGGTTCCGTCTCCCCAATCGACCGTCCAGGTGGTTCCTTTCAGGACACCTGTTGGAAGGATGCCCAGCGGAGCAGCCTGGAACATACCAGTTGCACCTATATTTACACATTCTCCTGTGTTACCAAAAAATGTGAAAAGCGTGACGTCGGGGCAGGGGAGGGTTGTTACCTGGAAATATTGAATGGTTGTCAGAGGCCCTCCTGCTGTTAGTTCTGCCACAATGGCAATAGTAACCAATGAGTTTGCTGCAATATTGGATATTGTAAATGTTTTGGGAAAACCTACGTCACCAGCCAGATAATCAACAACCCCATGATCACATAAACCTCCAGCTCCGTTGATTGCCTCATACTTAACTGTTTCTGAATTTCCACCCCATGCACTAAGAGGAACATTAAAATTATAAGCTTCGTAATATACTTTGCTTACACCACTTAGTTCAAAAGTTATATCAACTGTGATTGGTTTAGGTGTAGGTGTTGGTCCGCTTATCCAGGTAGGTTGCGCCCAAACACCTGTTACATACAGAATAGTAAGTGAAAACAGAGTAAATAATCTTTTCGTTTTCATGTCAATAATATCTTTGAATTCCCGAAGTGATGAGGTTTCCATGTGTGGTCGTTTTAGTACAAATACAAAATGAGGCCTTTGTGGCTGAAAGTATGACTTAAAGATAGGAAAAAAGGTTGCACTTGATCTATCTATGTGAGAAAATGGGGAGAAAAACAAGATGGGGCAAGATGCAGGGCGCAATGGGCAAAAAAAAAGGTTAAGACCCAGGTAGTCTCAACCTTGACCTCAACCCAATTTGCCCTGTGCCCTGTGCTCTGTGCCCTGTGTTTTTTTAACCTCAACCCTTACTTCAGCCTCAACCTTTTTCCCTGTGTCGTGTGTCAATTGTCGTGCGTCGCTTTACTAGAAAATATTTCCCCACATTCTTAACATTCTGCATAACCAGCTCCTTTAACCATGGCACAGGCTTATCGGTCCATCGTTGCGGATGAAACGTCATCATGGTCATATCAGGCAGAAGTCCTTCGTTAGCAGCTTTGATTATGTCGAAGGTGGAATGGAAACTGGGAGAAGGCGTGCGGTGTGCGGTACGCGGCGTACTGTTTGTTTGTTTCAGTTCCAGCGTTTCGCGTTTATCGTCTCTTATTCCCTCAGTCTCTTCATTTCTTAGTCTCTTAGTCCCTTTGTCCCTCATACCATTTGTAATTAGATCAGGCTTGTCCCAGATGCTCACGGAATCCCCATCCCAACGCCTCCCTGTGTCAGTAAGGTACAATACATCGTTAAAGTCAATGTCAAAATACGGTTCTCCGATTATTCCAAAATCGTGATAATCATAATACTTCCACAATAACCTGCTATCCCATCTGCTCATCGGACTTCCATGCATACAAATTGTGGTAACCGGCACGATCTTCCTCAGTTTTTCCAGATTCCCTGCAAAACTCTTAATTGCATTTTTAACAATTTCTTCTTCTGTCTTTGTGCCTTTGTGCCATTGTGCCTTTGTGCCAACGTCTTCATAATGATACCCCACCTCATGTCCTAAAGCAGCTATTTCTTTAATTAACTTCTCATCAAAGCTTTGTGGCACAATCCTAAAATAGTAAGTGCCAACGATACCCATGTTATGCTGAATTTTAGCAAAGAACAAAGAATTCTCTTTTCGGGCATCAACATCATGACGAAGTACAATTTTTTTTTGACTTATATTGTTATTCTTAAAATCCTTAAAAAGTAAAAACTCAAAACCCTGCTTTTGCAGAATTAATATCAGGTCAATATATGTTTGAATCGTGAAATCTCTCATTCCTCAATTATTCTCAATACTGTTCCTGCCCATGAATAACCAACTCCAAAACCTGCAAGCAGAACATTGCCTTTCAGCTTATTTTCTCTCTGTGCCTCTTTCAAAGCAATTGGAATAGTTGAAGAGACTGTATTGCCAACTTCTTCTAAATAATAATAAAATTTCTCTTCATCAATTTTAATTTTTTTGCGAAGAAAATTCATCATGTGCTTATTTGCCTGATGAAAGACAAAAAGGTCAATTTGTTTCTGATCAAGACTGTTTTTTTTGAGTGTATCTTGTACCAGAATTGGAACTGCCTCTAAGGTAAAATCAAATATTTCGGAACCATTCATAAACAAGTGATCCGAGCTGACCGGGTTCTCATATTCATCATAAGTCAAGTCATTTGATTTCTCCGGACAGCGTGATCCACCTGTTTTTATTATCAGATTGTGGGCGCCACTACCATCGGTGCCCAGGCTAAAATTCATTAATTCAGCAAATCCATCGGTTGAAACTAATGTGGCAGCAGCGGCATCTCCGAAAATTGTCCGGTTTCCTTTATCTTTTGAATGAATATGCTTCGTATATGTTTCTGAATTAATAAGCAAAACATTTTTTGCTATACCTCCTGCAATAAGTCCTTTGGCTATTGCTAAACCATAAACAAATCCTGAACAACCTAAATTAAAATCTAATGCCCCGGCAGTGATCGGAATACCTAAACGGTTCTGTAAAATACAGGCAGTTGTGGGTAAAAAATAATCCGGACTTTGAGTACAAAGCAAAATAAAATCGACTGATGATGGCGCTATTGTGTATTCTTCAAATAATAATCGGGCTGCCTTCTCGGCCATATCACATGCTGTTTCATCCGGTGCTGATATGTGCCGTAAACTTATTCCGATTTTCCTGGCTATTTTTTCAACTGACCATTCCGGGAATTCTTTTACCAGATCTTCATTACTTAATATTCCCGAAGGTAAATAATATGAAATCCCTTTAATAAATGTTTGCATAACTATAATAATGTATAACCGCCATCAATCAGTAAATTGGATCCGGTAACCCATTTACTGGCATCTGACAGAAGATAAATAACGGCGTAAGCAACCTCTTCAGGCTGCCCATGCCGCATCAGAGGATATTTTTTTATGTCGTCTGCTAATTGTTCTTCTGTAATCATCCCATCTTTAAATATATTGGTTTGTATCATACCCGGATTGATGCAGTTTACCCGGATCGATTTTGGAGCTAAATCCAATGCCATCCCTTTAGCCAAACCATTAATTGCCCCTTTAGATGCAGAATATGATGAACCACCTGTTGCAGAACAATAAACTCCGGAAATGGACGAAATAAATACAATTGAGGCGCTTTTATTAATCTTCTTTAGTTCAAGTAATTTTTGAGTTAAAATTGTCGGCGCTGTAAAATTTATGTCAAAAACACGCTTCAGTTTCTCTTCAGTAAGGAATTTAAAAGGTAATAGTTCGGAAATTCCTGCACAATGAACTATTCCATCAATAACAGGAAGCATTTTAACAAATTCTTCCATCTCTTCAGCACTGCTCAAATCAGCAATAAACTGCTGATGCTCATTTCCTTCCAGTTTAGAATAGGATAATTCTAACCGTTCTTCGTTCCGCCCATTAATAATAACAACAGCTCCCATCCTGGAGCATTCAATAGCAGTTGCAAGCCCAATGCCCGATGAGGCTCCTGTGATGACTATTGTTTTCCCTGCTAGTGTAAATGGATTGTACATTTTATTACAATCTTAAAATTACTATATTATAAATATCTTCAATGGTTTGTGACATTTTAATATCTTCTCCTCTGATTTTAACATTATATTCCACATCAACCATAGCAATAATTGAAAGGGCCATTAATGAAGACCATTCATCAATATCCCGGAATTTAGTCTTAGCTGAAAACAGATCTGCATCAGTTTCTTCAAACTGGGCTGCAAAATTTTTAATAAATTTTTGAATCTCCATATACCCGGGTTTTATTAAATTAAACTAAATTTTTATCCGACTTACCTTTTTGGCAGGATTGCCTCTTACAAGAGTGCCAGCTTCTACATCTTCGCTAACTATTGATCCGGAACTTACAATTGCATTTTCGCCAATGATTACCCCTGGAAGAATAACACATTTAACTGCTATTATTGCCCCTTCTTTAATAACTATTGGAGACACTCTTGCATGAAGTACATTTTTAAATCTAATTAATGGATTAAAATGGGCAATTAACATGGCCCCTGTATTCACGCTTACCTCATCTTCAATGTATATATATTCGGGATATAAGTTATCAATAAAACAAAACATCCCAATGTAACATCCTTTCCCAATATTAACTCCTCTTAACCTATGAAACAATATCCGTAATTTTAAAGATGGACAAGCATAAGCAAGTAACAACAATAATGTATTTCTAATTTTTTTGACTTTCTCAAAAAAAGTTCTCTTTTGTGTTTGTTCATAATAAGGGATATCCTTCCCCTCCTTATATATTTTCTTATTGTTTGACATATCTCATCTGTAATTCATTCTTTAAATTGGCTCTATAAAAGATAAATCCATTTTGATCTTTTAGAAGAATTATTTAAATCTAAACTGATAATCAGGATTTTCTTTGATTATTTTAAAACTTTGCGGATAGTTTTCTATGAACCATACAAAAAATGCTGTTATATCTATATGATCTGAAATCAATCTTTGGCTTTTTAGTTCCGATTCCTTTTTAATGTTTTTATTTTGAATTAATTCTATTGCCTTTTGCAGAACACCATTTGTATTCCGAAAATTATAAACCAATTGATAGGTATTTTCCTGCTCAGTACAATAACCTACAGATAAGCTGTTTACATAGATAGCAGGGGTTCCCAATATTGCTGATTCTGATGCTGTTGTTGCTCCTTCTCCGATATATATATCACTCGTATATAATAAGTCGTGCAGCTTTTCCGGAGGAAAACTGAATTCGAATTCTTTCAGCGTGTCTGGTAATTCTTTTTCTGAAGAAATAATTACTTTACAATATCTTGAAAGTTCTCTGATCAGATTTAACTTGAATTCTAATGAGAGTCCAGCCCGATCCCTGTCATGAAAGGCTTCCCAGGCAATAAATCTGACCAATGCCAGTTTTTCTGTTTTTGAAATACCCAATTCATGTCTGATTTCCGTATCTGGCTTGAAATATTTTGGATATAGATAGGATAGCTCAAGATAGCTTTTTAACTTAATCTGTTTCTTTCCTAATGATTTATTAAAACAAACCGGCGTTAAAATCACGTTTGAAAAAGGGAGATATAATTTTTGATTCAGACTTGCGTGTTCAGTATCATCAAATCCAATATAGGGTTTGTTCATTAACTTAGAAACCTGTGCCATGTGGGCAGAAGCAGGACTGAAGAAAATATCTGGTCGATGTATCCTTGCAATTTTCAATAGTTGCAAATCAGTTTTTATAAGATAGAAGAAATTATTTAACAACCCACTGGCACCCTTGCCCCGATTATAATAATCGAGACCCAATGATTCCAGAAGGCGAAAAGAAACTTCCTTATCCCTTGCCGTAATAATGAACGAATGACCTTTAGCTTGAAGGATTCTGATTGTATTCTTCAAATAATGCACATGTGCCGGATGTCCGATATCCACAAAAATCTTCATTCTGATTATTAGCTAAATATCTTTTTTAACTCATTTTTGGTAGGATAATTTATGAGAACGGCATTCAATGGACCATGATAAATAAACATGCTCCCGGCCGCAACTGCTGATGCATGTCCTTCATTTACAGCGTATCTTAAATCATCCAATTTACCTGCACCTCCAAGAGCAATCACAGGAATCCCCATGGCGTCTGAGATTCCCCTGATCAATTCAATATCATATCCATTCATCATTCCATCCCGATCCACGGAATTTATTATTATCTCTCCTGCTCCCATCCTTTCCATAAGTTTGGCATATTCTACCGGATCAATATTTGTTATTTTAGAAACGGAGTGGTCAAAAACATACTTTTTATTCAGAAAGTTCAACTTTACATCGATTGAAACAACAATTGTGGAGCTTCCAAAGGTGTCGGAAGCTTCCCTGATAAATTCAGGCCTTTTTATAGCATAAGAATTTATGCAGACCTTTTCTGCTCCTGCATTTAATACTTCCTTGATCCCGGACAGTGAATCAATTCTGCCACCTACAGAAAACGGCATATATGCTTCATCGCCTATTTTTCTTATTAAATCAATTTGAATTTTACGTTTTTCTTTTGTGGCCAGAATATCCAGGAAGATCAATTCGTCCGCTTCCTTGGCATTGAATATTCTTACTGCATTAATGGGATCACCTATATACCTGTAGTCTTTGAATCGTATAGATTTCACAAGTCCAAGATTCTTTAACAATAAACAGGGAATCACTCTGGGAATAAGCATATCAGCTGCGTGAAAAATTTAGGAGCATTTTTAATCCGGCAGAATGACTTTTTTCGGGATGGAATTGGGTCCCGTATATATTATCCTTCTGCACCGCTGATGCAAATTCATAACCATAAGTTGTCGTGGTTAAAACGTCTTTCTTATCATTACAAGTGATATGATAACTATGTACAAAATAAAATAATTCATCATTGTTTATTGAATCTAAAAGCTTATTCTCCTTTTTGATTTCAACAGTATTCCACCCCATATGCGGAACTTTGAGATTATTATCCCTGCCTGCGAAATCAAACCGGACAGTTTTTCCGTCTATCAACCCCAATCCAGCAACATTACCTTCTTCACTGAAATTAGTGAACAACTGCAAACCAAGACAAATTCCTAAGATCGGCACTTTATCAATAGTAATTTTATTTTGTAAAAGTTCAATTATATTCAGATTATTGAGGTTTTTCATGCCATTGCTAAAATGACCCACCCCGGGTAATATCAGTTTATCTGCATTATCAATATCCTCTTTTTTAGACGAAATCAATGCTTTAATGTTTAATCGTTCAAAGGCTTTATTAATAGAACGCAAATTCCCCATTCCATAATCTATAATAACTATCATACTATTTTAAAGATCTATTTTGCGTACTTTTCATATAATATTTTTGGCACCAGATTGCCTTTTGCAGCAATTTTAATCGGGAATTTCAATATTTTTATCAGGCCGAGAAGATTTTTAAAATCCCGAAACGATTTGTTTGGAGTATTCATGATCTGCTCAAATTCAGCTTCAGAAAAATCCAGTTTTTTTATGGCATATTTTACAATTTCATTATCGATGGGATAAGGAGTTTTCAGTTCTTCAAGAGCATGTTCCCGGGTAATCTGGCCGCTTCGGATTAAGGCAGAATATTCGTTTTTCCTTTTGTCAATATTAAACTTAACAGGTAAATAGTATGATTGAAAGAATTGAGTATAGGTGTTATCGTGATGATGACCTCCATAATATTTCCAGTTCAATTCATTTTTAATTAACTCACTGACCTTCTGTTGATCATATTCGATATATTCAAGTAATCTTATTTCTTTAATTTTATTTATCAGTACATAATATAAAAATTCGAATAAACTCATGATGGGCAATGTTTTAATTTTATCATCGCCATATTTTATATAAACATCTTTCAGATATCTGGGATCAATGTAAGTCCAGGTTTTACTATTATTCCCCTCTGTTCTGAAGGAGTGCCCATTTAGAACATATTTAATTTTTTCTTTATACGCAGTCCTGAAGAGGGCAGAATTAGCAACATAATCAAAATTTGCATCAGCATCATTAACGCCCGCTTTTAAAAACGCTCTTTGCAGGTCCTTAAATTCTTCCCAGTCAAGTACAAAGGTATAGAGATCGATCCCCAGAATTTCAGTAGCGGCTTTAATGTTCGAAACAGCAATTTCATTATTCCATCCATTGTCGACATGCACAGCCAACGGACGTAATCCTAATTTCCTGGCAACGTACAACAAATAAGTACTGTCACGTCCTCCACTTACCCCGATAATACAGTCATAAGTATGAGTTTTGCCACTTTTTTTTATTTGTGCAATTAACTTTTCTAAATTCTGTTCTCCGGTTTCGTTCAGAGGATGTGTACCTTCAAAGATATCGTGCAGCTTGCAAAAATTACAAACTCCGTGATCGTCAAAAACAATGTCTTTAATTGTTGTATCAGAAACACATCTAGTGCATATACTAAACTTATTCATTCTTGAATTTCAAAATTAAATCTTAATTGATAATCAGGATCTTCTTCCATTATCTTTATGCTTTCAGGATATTTTTCAACAAACCAAACCAAAAAAGAAGTTGGATCTATTTTCCCTTCTAATAAATTTTGTTTCCGTGTCTGACAGATTACTTTTATATCAGGGAAAGAAAGAAGTTCTTCAACTTTTTCAATAACACCAGCCCCGGAGGAAAAATGGAAGAGCAATCCTCTTTTTTGTTCTTCCTGCAGATAACCCATAAGGGGCAAACTGTTTACATACACAACCGGGGTCCCTAAAATCGCTGCTTCGGAGGCCATTGTTCCACCTTCAGATATTAATATATCAGCATAATATAAAATGTCATGAATGTTTTCCGGAGGGATTTTGATTAAGTATTTATCAAATTCTGGTTCAGTATTTTTCGATTCTTTTGAGATAAAAACCTTATAACCCCGTTTTTCCAATAAATTTATCAATTGCATCTTAGTATCCTTATCCAGTCCATGGTGCCTGAAATCGTGTAATGCTTTCCACGAAACAAATCGGAGTACTACATATTTTTCACCATTGAATATGCCTAGTAGTTTTAGAACCTCCGGATTCGGTCTAAAATAGTTTGAATGAAGATAAAATTGTTCAGAAAAACTATTGAAACGAATTTGTTTTTGCCCCAGATCTTTTTGATAACATGATGGATTTAGAAATGTTTTTGAATAGGGTTTATAAAAGAAAGGAGCAAAACGAGTATGCTCAGTATCATCAAGAACAATATGCGGTTTTCTTAAGATCCAGGCAACCTGAGCTGCGTAGGGCGATGCAAAACTGATAAAAATATCAGGTCTGAATTGCAATGATTTTTGAAATAGTTTTCTGTCTACCTGTAACAGGTATAACAACTTTCCTAAAGTACTGTTCCTCCCTTTTCCTCTGTCCCAAAATGGAATATTAAATTTCTTTAACAGATAATGAACAATTGAACGATCCCTTGCCGAAATAAAAAAGGCATGACCCTTCGATTCCATTATTTTAATGAAATTTCTAAAATAATGTACGTGTGCAGGATGTCCAATATCAATAAAGATTTTCATGTTACAATATTCAATCAATAAATTCTCTGAACCATAATTCTAAATGGACCCATTTCCAGATTTCATTTGCCGCGTTAACTTTCTGATTCAAATGATTTTGATAGAGCTTATGAGCTGCGACCGGGTTTATCAAATTACGGGCCATAAACGATTCACTCCTAAGTACTTCGTTTACAATGTTTTGCCAGACTGGCTCACGAAACCATTCGTCCTGTGGAGTTCCAAAACCTATTTTGTCTCGGCGCGAACGTATTTTTTCCGGTAAAATTCCGTTCATTGCTTCGCGCAGGATGTATTTTGCCATTCCCTTTCTGATCTTCCAATCACCTGATGTGGCTAATGTTTTTTCTACCAAACGATAATCTAAGAATGGTACACGCGATTCTAACGAAAACCACATGGAATTTCTGTCCTCCCATTTTAATAAATGTTCTAATTTATATTCAAAGTGGTCAAGTAATGAATCCTTTAAGCTTTTTGAGCTATATAGATTACCGGCAATAGAGTTGCTGTTTTTAAACTGATTTACAAAATCTGTTTTTAAATAGCCTTTTTCATTCACTCGGGCTTTTGTGCGGAGGTTTTGGGGTAACATAAAAAACAAAAAACTTTTAATACCCATCAGACTATAGTGCACTTTTAAATAGTAATACATTTCACTACAAAGTCTGGCTATTTGTCCATGAATAAGTAAATCTTTAAAATAAAACCCAAAGAAATAATGATATCCTGCCAATTCTTCATCTGCTCCCTGACCATCTAAAGTTACAACCACTTTGCCATGAGCCAATTTCATTACTTTATATTGCGCGTACGGACTGGTAGATGAGATCGGTTCGCCATGAGCTTTTACAAATTGAGACAAATCATCTGCAAGAGAATCCGCATTGGGTTTGGTAAAGAACATGTTCTTTATCAAATTTTTATATTCATAAATATACTCCGTTTCATCACCATATTGTCCTTTATCATATACTGCTGAAAAAGTATTCAAATCTTTTTTTTCAAAATCTTTTAGTAAAACCGATACTATACTTGAAGAATCTAACCCACCACTTAGACAAACTCCTACGGGTACGTCGCTTCGTAAACGTAAGTCAATAGCAGATGAAAACAATTTTTTAAACTCAGCCGGATTATTAAACCCCTCGGTTTGTGAGACCTTTTCTCTTAGATCGTACCATTTTTTGATATTTAAAGGAGGCTTGGGAATTAGGAATTTGGGATTAGGAATTTGTTCCCGGGAATCTATATCAATCGTTATTTTACATCCATGTTGCAGTTTTTTAATTTCACTGAAAAAGGTGCGTTCTGTCTGGTCGGTTCGATTAAAGACCAAAAAATCAAATATAGTTTGATTATCAGGTGTTGGTTTTTTATTGAGTAATGACAGTAATGGCGGTATTTCAGAACAAAATGCAAAATATTCAGCATTATGCAAATAGTAAAAGGGTTTAATACCGAATCTATCGCGGGCACAAAATGCGGTTTTCTTTTCGCGATCATAAATTGCAAAACCCCACATACCATTGAATCGGTGCAAACAATCTTCGCCCCACATAATGTAGGCATTTAATAAAACTTCGGTGTCGGATCTGGAAGTAAAATTAACTCCCTCTTTAATAAGATCTTCCCGAAGTTCAACATAATTATATATTTCTCCATTAAAGACGATTACAAACCTTTCATCTTGCGAAAACTTTGGCTGATGGCCTGTCGGTGACAAATCAATGATACTTAGCCGAACAAAACCTAAACCTATATTATTCTCCAAAAATATACCTTCATCATCGGGCCCGCGATGCTTCATGATTTGCATCATTCTTCTTACAGGTGCTTCCTGCACAGACTGGATGTTAAAGTTTATTATACCGCAAATTCCACACATATATTTTGTAGGTCAAATCTAAATAAATTTAAAATTACCTTCAAAAAGAAAATTCCTCAGACAATAGTTTTAAAGAGTTTTTCCAGAGCCTGATTTACAACTTCCTGAGAATAGAAAGCTTTATAATTATTAAACCCTTCTATTTTATGAGTTACAATTTTTTTTTGATCGTTTAAGAAATCATTAATCTTTTGTGCTGATTTTTCAATTTGATTTATATCAATTAATAAAATACTTTCTCTGTTATGGCACATATGCTTTGTAAACACATCCTCGTTAGACACAACAGGAATATTGTTAGCCCAAGCTTCAACAATCGGTCTTGAAAAGTGGGGATATGTATTTGTACTTATTAAAATGTCACTTTGTTTTAAAACATCATTTACATAATTTATTTCACCTAGAAATTTAAACTTAGTATCAATCAAACTTCCTATCAGATCAAAAACATCTTTATTGTAATTAAATTCTGCATCGTTTTCACCAATAGACAAACTTGTTACAAATGATTTGTGATAACTTCCAGCAATAACAAAGCACAAATCCGATCTCAGTTTGAGCAACTCCAATGCAATCTCAACAAAGTTCTTAGTCCCTTTTGTTTCACAAATACCTCCCATAAATAAGACAACCTTATTCCCACTAAGATTTAGTTGATCAATTAAGTTAATATTTGAGGTTAACCCTTTATATGAAAAACAATTGGGAATCGTACTTATCTTTACTTTATCGGGATAATCAATCGTATGCAAATCTGTAATCCCAACCAATTGATCAACTCTTTTTAATAACTTGAATAGTACTAGTCTTTTCCACTTTGCTTTTGAAATTGAGGTTTGAAAAAAACAAATGGATTTCTTTCGTAATAAATATGCTGATAACAAAACCGGAATTTCACAAAATTCACCTATTATTAAAATGTCTGGTTTGTAAAATAAAATTAATACCAGCGATAAAAAGAATCCGCCAAATAACTTAATAATATCGATTATCCTTTTTTTCAGATTATCATTATGTTCATCCTGGGCAGTAAAATTTAATGTGAATGGGAATCCAATATGTAATGTGGTCGCACCTAAGTTTTTCAGGTAATTACTTCCTTTGTCATTTTTTCTACAGACAACTTGGACTTCGTAATTATTTGTAACTAAATATGAAACATATTGACCCACATACATAGTTGAACCGCCCATACCATACCAAACGGGAAATATTAAAACTTTCTTATTTGCGTTTGGGTTCATAGTTCATTAATGTATCGCATTACACCTTTCTTATAATCAAAATCTTCTTTCGCCGTTTTTATTCCATTTATCCCTAAGTTAACTCGCAATTTTTCATCACTAATCAGCCTTCTAAAATTACTACAATATTTCTCTCTATCTCCAATCTGAGCAAGCATTGAATTGTACTCGTGTTTAAGATGGTCGGTCAAATCACTAAAAATTGTAGAAAGGATTGCTTTGCCTGAAGCTAAATATTCTCCTGTTTTTCCTGGGAAACCCGCATTAGCTATTACTGTACCCTGTTCTGGTAATATCAGGATGTCAACCTTAGTATAAATAGCCGGCATGAACTTTGGCAAAACAGGATTAAGGAATTTAACATGATCTGATATGCCCAACTTAAAGCAATGTTTCTTAATTTCGGCATGGTCCCCATCTGTAAGAATAAATACTATTTCAAAGAAATATTTCTCATAAATCAATAATTGCGCAGCAATTTCAAGAAAAAAGAACAAACCATTTGTTCGTTCACAAGAACCGGCATAAAATACTTTGATTTTTTCAGATTTTAAAATCCCTAAATCTTTTTGTTCAATATCACTGAGATCTGTTTTTTGATTCAACAAAAACTCATCATAATCAATTGAGGTCGGCAAACACTTTCTTGTCTTTAGTGCAGGATATAATTTATTGTATTTTTTCTCCAGGTAACTTGAAACAACAAATAGTACATTAACTCTTGGAATTATATATTTATTAAATAACCTCTGGTTCTGTTTTGCCAGATAATCTAAAAGAGTTATATTCTTTTTATCTATTAATCGTGCGTTCTCATCCCCTTTGTCAAAAAAAAATTTAACCTTATTTCGTTTACAGTAATATAAAAGTAATGTTCCAATTAAAATATTTGGCCATGCTATTATAATAAAACTCAAATCATTATCCTTTTTTAAAAACTTATAAAGCCTAAATACTCCTATAATTCTTTGCCCGAAATATGCAAGCCTTGAGATATTTGTTGTTTTTGTTGAAGGGGCAAGTGCAAAAGTGACAAAATCTTCTGAGTTTTGTATATTATACTCAGTAGGCCTTGGGGCAACAATAAATATTTTTGTAATTACATTATTTTCGTTAAAACCCTTTGCCCACATTCTTATTCTTATACTCATCGAGCCCATTGGATAAAAGGCTTCCGCAATTATTATTCCGTTTTTTTTCACACTTAGCTATTCTAATATAATCTGATTAATTATAATGTGTCTGATTTGTACCAATCAATGTACTCAATTAGGTTTGAATAAATATCACAACTTGGTTCAAATTGCAACAATTCTTTTGCCTTTGAAATATTAGCCAGGCTATGCTTAACCTCCCCTTTCCTTGGTAATGAATATTTGATATTTGAATCATCATTTAATATTGTTTTAATTGTTTGTGCTAAAAAATTGATTGTAATAGCGGTCCCTGTCCCAATATTAAAAACACCTGAAATTCCACTTTTTTCTGCCGCTAAAACATTTGCAATTGCAACATCTTTAACATTTATAAAATCCCTGGTTTGTTCCCCATCTCCATAAATGGATATCGTTTTATTATTAAGAAGTAATGAAATAAAGATCGGGATCACATTACCGTAAGCATCATATCGTTGATTTACACCAAAAACGTTAAAATATCTTAAACAAATATTTTCCATATTATATAACTGATTATAGCACAAACAATGCAATTCTCCTGCAAGTTTGCTCACACCATATGGCGAATCTGGCGAAAAAGAATGCTTTTCATCAATGGGTTGATATAGTGGTTCTCCAAATATAGCAGCAGAAGAGGAGTAAACTATCTTTTTAATATTATTTTGTCTTGCAGTTTCCAGAACATTTAATGTACCGATAATGTTGGTTTGGGAATCAAATACCGGATCATTTATTGATTTGATATTTCCAATATTGGCAGCAAGATGGAAAATAGTATCACAACCTTTCGCAGCATTAAATAAACTCTTTTGGTCACCAATATCGCCAATGATCAGATTAACTCCTTCTGTTTCGTTCAGGTTTTTTTTATATCCGGTAGAAAGATTATCAAATACAACAATCTCATAATTTCTTTTTATAAGAATTTTGACAATATTCGAACCTATAAATCCGGCCCCTCCAATAACTAATGCTTTCATGAAAATGAACTTTCTGTTTGCTTATAATATTTAATTTATTTTCTTAATCCAAAAAGAACCCGGCTCTCTCTCTTCAGATAACATGGGGCATTTTTCTGCTAGTTCATTATAAAAGTTGTGCTTTAAATAATTTAATGCTCCAATTATTTGGTAACTGCTGTTTAGACTTAAAAATGATTCCAGTAGATATTGTTCATTCCAAAAAAGTGTTCCGTTCATCAACCATTCTGTCAGATAATCTTTAGGCGTAAAAATATCATGAATGTGCACAATAACTCCTTTGTTCAAGCTAGGTAAAATTTGCAAATATTCAAAAAGCACATCTCCCTGGGGTCTAATTATATGTGATGAATCAATAAAAAGTATGTCATTTTCATTTAATTGTTTAAAGAAATCAATTTCAACATCTTCTACGAGTATTCTAATCACTTTGACGGGGAGTTTTTCAAGCCAAAGATTTTCATAAGGTTCAATGCATGTATGATCACAATTATAATTTAAATTTTCTGCCAAATTTTTTGCTATCCCATGTTGTGCAATTAAAGTTGAATGGCCGCTCCCAATTTCAATTATTTTTTTTGGTTTTAATAAACGAATAATATTATATAAATATTCAGCATCTCCTGACCGAAACGGGCCTTTTAAAAACGAAAATGTCAATTCCTTTTCCGGCAGATTTGCGATTTCTTTTAATTCTTCATTATAGTTAAATTTTCCCAAAAGCAATAGTTGTTCTGAAACATTAAAATCTATACCAGTTAATTGCCTGTCATCTCTTAAGGAAAATTTTAATTTTTTATAATTGAACCGTGGTTCATAATAATGGTCAAGAACTGGGAACACTCCCACTTTATTGAATATTGCTTTACTAACCAGAGAATCATCTTCCCAAAATTTTACAATGCTTTGTCTGATGAATCTCAGCCAAAGGGCCGAAATTAATGTTAATGGACTAAATAAAATATCTAAAATCTTTTTAAAGTTTTTCTTTAGAGTATTCATTTTAAAGTATCTCAGGTAAATTGTTACTGAAGTAATCCGGATTTATTAAAAAATTTACTTATTAATTTGCGCGTTGAAGTTTAACTAATTAATGCACTTGTGAACTTATTTGCAACTACTTTAATTTCATGATTGGCCAATGCAAGTTTTTGTGCAGTTCTTCCATGCTTCTCTCTTAATTCCTTCGAGCTAATAAGATTTTGTAACCCATTTATTAGCTCCTCTTTGTCCACAGATACATAAGCCCAATTTTCTTTAGTTGCATATTTATATAATGCAGTTTCAGGAGGGGAAAATACTATAATCGGTTTACCTGAAATCATATATTCAGCTACTTTGGTTGGCATAGATAACCTTGTATACTTAATACTCTTTTTATTAGATGACAAGGGAAGATAAAGAAAATCGTATTTTGAAAGTGTTTCCGGCAAATCAATATGACTAACAAAGCTCTTATATTTTGATCCTGATTTATTTTTAATAATTCTTTGCAATTTTTTATCTTCATCAATAGAATAAATATCGAATTCAATAGAAATCCCTTCTTTATACAACTTATCAATAATATCAACCATAAGAATGATTGCTTCAATATTGGCAATGCCAATCCTTCCGGCATAAACAATACGGCATGGAAAGCTTAGTTCATAACTCTTTGGAGAAAAAGGTAACCAGTTTTCTTTAATTACCGGATTATGAAGAGCAATGAATTCTTTATTGAATCTGGTAATATATTCCTTGCTCATTTCTGTACAAATACTGAAATGAACCTTGGATATTTTTACAATTTCTTTGTATTCGTGTTTAATGACATGTTCGTAATGATAATAGAATAAACCGGGTTTGTTTTTCGTATCAATATAATCGTCAACAATATGAAGGGCAATTGGTAGTCTGGTTTTTTGGTAGAGCTGTTTTACGAGCAAAACAAGAGATAACGAATTTGGCTGAAAATAAATTACCTCGGGATTAAATGCGATGATCCAATTCAAAAGTTTTTCAGAAACAGTAAGTGAATGTAATTTATAATGTACTCCAATAAAATGGGATATAAACCCAACGGTTTTAAAAATTATATTTCTAAAGCGTGTTCTATTAACTCTTTTAAAAGTCTCAGAGTAATGATTCTCGTTTTCAATAAAGTTTATTTCTCCCGAAAGTTCAATTTTTAGCAATAACCGAAAAGGCCAGGGTATTTTGTTCTCTTCTGTACCCAACTTATAATAATTCTTGCAAATTTCATAATCATTATTAATAGTATGGGTGATTACTGCTAATTTCTCTGATGTCCATTCACTGAAAAGGTTGGAAATTGTAATCCCACCTCCGGTATCATGACTAAACGTTTCCCCAATGATTAATACTTTTGGATATAAACTCATAGAAAAGAGAACGTTAAGTTGGATTTTTCAAATTTAAATTTAATGTTTTATCTGAAATATATTTATCAAATACCAGGGCGAAAATTATTCCATAAAAAAATATTGAGAACCCAACTAGTGTGGCATTTGCCCACAAAAAAGACAGGAATGCAAAAAAAGAGCCCCAATAATTTGTAAGCTTAGCCGTTTTGAATAACTTTTTTGCTAACAAAAACCAAAAACCAAAAAGCAGGACACTCCCTGTAATACCATAATATACTAAATGAGCCAAATAACCGACATGTATCTGTGAACTTCCAACCGCATTAGAAGCCGCTGTAATTTCTTCAGTAACGCCCCCGGATCCAAAAAAAACATGTTGTGGGAAAAATTTCAAAAAAGTTCCAATGGCTTTGTATCTTGTAGTTTCTATTATTGAACCCTCTGCAAACAAACGATTATTAAACCAATCATTAAAATCGTAGCCTAAATATAAGAGAATTTGTATTAACAAGAAGCCGGTAATAGAAATGAGAATTATAAACTTAACTAATGTTATGATTTTCACTTTTTGAGCAATTAAAATCTGCAGTGTAATCAAAATAAAAGCAATCATTACATATCGTGCATTTGTAAGAAATGCTGAAATACCACCAAGTATCAAAAAGACATAATAGAAACGGTTACGATGATATAAAAGGATACCAATTAGTACAGACAAAAGAGGTAAGTATGACAATCCCATTTCATTTAAGTTAACATAACCAAAAATTGATCCACGTCTGTTCGTATACAAATCACCTGACAATATTTTCTCGACAACACCTTTTGACCAAATAGGATTTGCATCCAAAAAACTATAATTCACCACCTGTATAAGTGAAACTATTACAGCCAATATGACAGTAATCTTGAAAAACGATATACTTCTTTTAATAAAACGCTCACTAAAGTAAGTATTGTAAATTATTATTAAGATAAAAATAGTTGAGGTAATATCCTTATTGATTATTACCTGATAAAGACCTCTTCGTTCAAAGCCCCCATTTGCAAAACTCCAAATACTAATATAAACGGAATACATTATTAACAGATAAAGCATCCCGGGAATTTTGATCGTTTTACCTTTGATAATAATGAAAATAATGCCGTAAAAAAACGCAAATAGCATAAAATAATAAGTAATACTCTTTAGCCCCAACAAACCAAATGTTATATATGAAAGCAGGGGTGATAATAGCATCAGATATAAAAATATATAAGTAATTCTATTTAGACTGATCATTTAAAATATGTTTTCTTAGAATTGAATCTTATGAATGTTCTGACAAATATATTGTAGATCATTATCACTCAATTCATAGTAAAATGGAAGCCGTAGCAGACAGTCTGTGTAAAAATTGGCATTTAGTAATTCCTTCCCAAAATATTTTTTTTTATAAAACGCTGACTCATGTAGACTTAAATAATGAGACACAGCATAAATCCCATTTTCCTTTAAATGACAAATAATCTGATTCCGTTGTTTTGCTGATTTACATACTAAATAGAACATATGCCCATTGTTGGTGCCATATTTCGGAATTACAGGTAGTTTAACTCCATTCTTTATTCCCCAATCATATAATCCTTTAAAATAATGCTCCCAGATTTCAATTCGTCTTTTTTGAATTTTATCAAGGTTCTCTAGTTGAGCCCAAAGGTAAGCCGCAATAATTTCCGAGGGCAAAAATGAAGAACCGATATCTACCCATCCATACTTGTTTACCTCCCCCCTGAAAAATTCAGCCCGATTCGTACCTTTCTCCCATATAATTTCGGACCGTTTGATAAACCGATCGTCATTAATTGCAAGCAATCCACCTTCACCGGAATTGATGTTTTTAGTTTCATGGAAAGAAAAAGCAGCTAAATGACCAATACTTCCCAAAGGTCTTCCTTTATAAAACGAGTCAATAGCCTGAGCTGCATCCTCAATAACGAGAAGCTTATATTTGTCTGCTAAAAACATGATTTTATCCATATCACAAGCAATGCCGGCATAATGGACTGGCACGATGGCTTTGGTTTTTGGCGTTATCAGCTCTTCTATTTTATCTTCATTAATTCCAGGATGATCAGTCCGGCTATCTGCAAAAACGATTTTAGCTCCTTGCCTTACAAAAGCTAATGCAGTAGAAACAAAAGTATAAGAAGGTACAATCACTTCATCACCTTGCTTAATATCTGCTAGGATTGCACACATTTCAAGCGCATCAGTACAGGATGTGGTTAGAAGTGCTTTCCTGAATCCATATCTGTCTTCGAAATACTTTTGGCATTTCTGAGTAAACACACCATTACCGGAAATTTTACCACATAAAATTGCATATTTAATGTTATCCAACTCTTCCCCGGTGAGATACGGTTTGTTAAAGGGAATCATTTCTTTTTAAACTTATTAAAAACAGTATTACTAATTTCAAAAGAATCATCTTTAAAAATATATACTGCAAATTCAAATGGCATATAATCATTACGAAGTACAATGTTACGAGAATACTTATATGCAATTTCGAGGATTTTTTCTGGTGATGAGTGAAAAGTATGTTCGTATTGAAAATCAACTTTATCTGATAGAAAGTCAAAAGCTATCCCTTCACGACAAATAGATAAAGCTTTCTTAATGACATTTTCAATATAATTGTAATTATTATCCTCCTTTAATTTAAAATTGAAAATGCCGGATGCTATTGCAAAATCAAAATTCTGTGTTACTAAATGATCTAAAAAATCTCCACATAAAAAATCAATGTTTTTATTGGAATATCTGCTCTTTGCCTCAGTAATTAAATCAGGAACAATATCTAGTCCTAAATAGCAATAATTAATAAATTTATTTTTTAGTATAATATTTAAATCTCCAAACCCACATCCAATATCAAGGACAAATTTATTTGATAAATCTTGCATAGATGTAAGAATATCAAAACGAATATTCTGTTTCCCTTTATTCCATCCCAAGGTGAATGGAGAATATCCATATTGCCGATATCTGTCAGAATATCTTTGAATTATTTCGTTTTTATCTTTATCTGATAATTTCATTATTTATAAAAGAATTAAGATTTTTATAAGCAATGTTTTCAGATTTTTCTAATTCTATTTTTAAACTAAAGTGTTCGAACCGATTTCGCAAATGCGCGAGACTAAATTGGGGGTGATCAGAACCAATACAAATACGTTTATCAAAGTTTTCAAAAACATATTGAAGGTCCAAATCTATTGAACTACCTTGATATTTGCATAATGTAAATGATAAATCCAATAAGACATTAGAGAATGCTCTTGCAATTTCTATGTATTCCAGTAATCGGACACAACCGCTATGTAATAGAACTATTTTACTTTTTGAATCTATCGAAGATAAAAGTTTAATTAAGTTGTCAATACTATTTAAATAACTATCTTCTTTATTATCATAGAAATATGTACAAAAAGACACTGTTAATCCACACTCATTTGCTTTATCAATCGCCATAGGTAAGAGAGGATAAGTTAAATTAAACTTTGCAATACGAGGATGAAGTTTAATACCGAAATACCCCAAAGTTTTAATTTTTCGTATTCTTAAATCCAATTCATTACTGTTCTTGATATTTGAAATATCAAGAAATGCTAATGGAAACAGTTTTTTATCACCTTTTTCTTTTATAAGTTTAACAAAACTACTTTCTTCATAGCTACCTATCCCATTTATTCCTACTGCAAAAGCCCATTGCACATTATTGAGTTGCATTGTATTCAATAAATCATCAATAATGCTTCGATTTGGATACTGAGGTAAAATCCAATGCCCATCAAGCGTTGGATGAGTAAGACTATCGAATATGGGGATATCATTCATACTCTACCGCTATTGTATTATTAACAATATTTTTAACTATATTAAGCTCTTTTCGATTATTACAAAAAGCGATAAAGAACCCCTGTCTGGAACGATCATCTTCGGCAGGAAGTAATGTGTCGCCAATGTTAAAATTTAATGCAATATGATGCAATCCCTTTATCTTCTTAGCTCTCTCAAGACCTTTAATTGATTTTACCTTCCCTTTTTTAAATTCAAAAAATTGTAACAAAGCAGGTCTCTTACTTGGTTTTAATGCTTTAACATCAATGATTCCTCCTTTCAAATTTTCATAAAGCAATTCATACAAATTAACTCCCGAAACCCAATCTACAATATCAGACGATATAAGTGTTCCACCTCCACGACATGCAATTTCCACTAATTTTATTTCCTTTTTTTCAATATTTATAATGTATTCAGCATGAGTTATTCCATATCTCAAACCAGATTTTTCCACCAAAGTATCATTAATTCTTTCCACTTCACAGTACAAATCAGCTGGAATATTTGCAGGATATTCTAAAGCGGAGGCTATTCCGGTTCTGAAATGTTTTTTTAATGAAATTGCCAGTGTTTTATGATTATAATTTGAAGCGATGCCCTCTACGGTTATTTCTTTACCTTTAATAAAATCTTCGGCAATTAAAAATCCACAATTAGTATATTTTAAACTATTAATTACAAAATGCTCAATATTAGAGTAATTATCTTTGTCAATTTTATATACCCCTCTACTACTTTGCGAATCAGCTGGTTTTAAAATAATCGGCAATCCATTTTTAACTATAAATGATTTCAGTTCATTAACATTACTAATTTTAGCATAGTTAGGTGTTGGAATTTGATTTACTGCACAGAAATTACGCATTTCAATTTTATTAACATAGCGATTTGTGATATCATAATCATTGCCAGAAAGTTCGAAATAAGAATTCAATTTTGCGACAGAATTAACAGAAATATCAGATTGATCAGTTGTAATAATTGAAAACTTTTGGTTCTTTACTAAATCTCGAATCTTCTCAAAATCCCTGACATCGCACTTTATATGTTTGTCCGCCAGTTTTACACCTGGAGAATGAAGATATGGATCAACCACAAAAACGGTATGACCCTTTGCTTTTAAAAAATTAATTAATGGCATTTGCCATAAACCACCAGCAACAACTAATACATTAGATGATTTGTAAGTTTCTATTATACCAGTACTATCTATAAGTGTTTTTATTTTTTTCAATGCCCTTTTAATTTCATCTATTGTTGATGTCCCAACGGAAACTCTAATAAATTTATCGCAACTTTTTCCATATCCTATACCCGGTACGGTACTAATAAAATATTCGTGTAAAAGTTTTGTACAAAATTCCTCAGAAGACAATTGCGTAGGTGCTATTGAAACGAAAAAGTAAAAGGTAGCTTCGCCGGGTAATGCATTCAAACCGATTTCTTTCATAAACAGGGCAATCTCTTTTCTTTTTTGAATTAATTCTCTTATTTGAGGTTCTGTATGTTTTAGAATGTCATAAAAATACTGATTTACATAAAATTCAAGTATTGTTGCAGGACAAGTAATTATGTGCTGATTAACTTTTAAGATATTAAAGATCAAATTCTCGTCACCAATAACGTAACCTAATCTCCAACCTGAAATTCCGTAATTTTTTGATATGGAATTGAAGATTATTGTGTGCCTTTTTTCTCTATCAAGTTTCCCTGGAGAGATAAACACATTATCATCAACAAATTCGCTGTATGCTTCATCACTTAACAACCAAAGATTGTATTTTTCAGCCAAAAATAATAGATGCTCAAGCTCTTTTTTTGAATACACATAACCTGTAGGATTGTTAGGATTACAAATTATGATCGCTTTTGTTCTTTCGGTAATATATTCTTCAAAATTATAGACTGTTTTATCATAAGGAACACTAATTGGATTACCATAACATAATTTAACCTGTTCAGGATAACTTACCCAAAATGGTTCTGGGATAATCACTTCATCACCAGGATTGATGATTGCCAACAATGTAAAATGTATTGCAGCTTTTGAGCCGGCGGTGATTAAAATTTCCTTTTCATAATTAATCGGTATATCATATTCCTTGAGAAAAAATTCGGCGAGCTTCTCCCTTAATTCGGGTAATCCTCGTGAATTGGAATAATGATAAATATCTGGAAAAGGAAGCGTATCAAAAGGGAATAATGGTATATTAAAAAATGCTTCACCAAGACTGAGGACCAAAACTTTTTTCCCTGCACGTTTTAGTTCATAGACCATTGTATTATATTTGATGGACATTGCTTGTTCTGCATCTGAGGTAACTTTAGAAAGATTCATATTGACGTCTTTTATAAACTATATTTATTTCTTTAATATTTTAAGAGTAGTTTATATGTTTTCAATTAATTCTGACAACTTCACTAAATGCATAATACATGTGTTCGAAGAACACATTCTTATGAAACATCTCTGTAGAAAGTGTAGCACAATTTTTTTTTATTTCTTTATATGAAGCCTCATCTAATTCTAATAATGATTGAATGTTCCTTGCAAGTCCTTCATTATCTTTTAAAACAGCTTTATATCCAGTTTGTCCGTTTATTACTAAATCTTGAGCTACCCCAATATCAAAAGAAGCGACTGGTGTACCACAAAGAAGAGATTGGATTACAGTCATAGGCCCGGAATCTTCAATAGATGGTGACACAAAAATATCAGCAGCATTAAAAGCATTGGCAAGTTGAGTATGATTTAAGTAACCAATAAACGTATGAGGAAAGGGTAATTTTGAAATCATTTCTGAATCACCTTTGCCAGCAATTAATATATGAATGGTATCATTCAAATTATTAGAAATATTATCCTTTAGGCAATTTAAGGCTTCGATTAATTCAATAAAACCTTTCCTTTTTTCTGTAATGGTTACCGCACCAAAAAATATTATTTTTTTTTCTTTTGGAAGCTTAAAATATTCTCTTGCTAAATCTCGTTCGCCTAGTTTAAAAATTTCAGTATTGATACTTATTGGAATTTTAAATTTTTTAATATCCCTAAATAAACTACTGTTTATTAGTTGTCGATAATGCCAATTACAGCCATAAAAAACAGAAATATCCATTTTTTGAATGTAATTATTTTTAAACTCCCAGTTTATTCTGGATTGGTCTTTCCCCTGATTTGAGTTAAGCGCCGGACAGTTACCACATTGATTGTGATAACCAATACAATCCCAAGCGTAATGACACCCCCCAGTAAAAGGGGCCATATCCATTAGATATAAAAGTATTTGGGCACCTGACTTTTTTTTAATTTCATATAAGTTTCTAAAAGAAATAAAAGATTGCATAAATAATGCTAAAACAATATCTGGTGTAAAGCCGGCTCTTTTTAAGATCTTTCCAGAAGAATAAAAAGTTTTAGTCATGTCATATTCAAAACAATAATCGCTATTTATTTTGTCTGTTACCTTTTCCTGCATTGTTTTATATCCATTGAAAACGAATTTTAATAGTCTTTCCCTAATTCTTTTTATATGACGTATGACTGCGTTAAAATTATGTTCAATAGCGGTTTCTATGGTTATAATCCTGTTATCGTCATACTTGTTCCATGCTTTAGTCAGAATTCTAACATCATTCCCTTCGATAGAAGAAAGGCCTGTCAATAGGTCATAAGCTACAATACCTGCAGAATTAAATGGGTTGGGGTATGTCAAAATTAAAATTTTCACCGTTTATTCTATTGGTTCCAAATTCCAAAAGCCTTATTTGCAATAATTTTTTTATATTGTAAGGGACAAACCCAGAACCCCAAAAAACTTAATATTACATTAGCCAATAAAACTCCTGAAATCCCCATTAATCGTCCAAGAAAAATAGCTAATGGAACATTAATTATTGCACCAGAAATACCAATATATAATTGGAGTTTTATTTTACCAACTCCATTTAGAAACTGACCAAAAATTCCGTTCCATGCATTTAAAAGAATCCATATTAGGGAAAGCAAGGAAATTGAAACGGGTACAGAAAAGTCATTCCCGATCCAGACTTTAAAAACAAAACTTGAAAAGACCAGCATAATAATACCACCGGTTACTATCAGAAGCCATAGTTTTATTAGTTTGTTCATAATGCTTTTTATCCAAGCAATATCTTGTTTTGTCCAGGCTTCAGTAAAAGCGCTCCAGAAAGGACCAACGATAATCATAAAACCCATCATCAATACACTGAAATATTTAAAGGCAACATTATAGGGTGTTACCATGGCTGGCCCAAATAACTGAGTAATGATTATATTATTAGTTTGATATAATAATATAGAAGCTATTTGTATTACAAAAAACTTAACCCCTAGACTAAACAAATCTTTTGCTGTACTAAAATCAACTGATTTTAATGAAGGGCGATAGGGCTTGTATTTTTTATTGAAAAACCATAAAGTAGATACTGCCAAAACAAAGGGTGAAATAGTGCAATATATCAAACCTAATGAAAGTAGTGAACTTTTGCATACCTGTGTCAGAATATAAATGAATAACAATGAAAGTGATTTCCCTATTAAATCGAATAAAGCTGCTTTTGCCGGTTGCTGATCTGCACTAAGAATTACTGAAATCAGGTTCAGGACAAAAGTCATACCAAAAGAGGTAAAAACCACAATTGCTAAACGACTGAGTTCCTTTTTCAGTAAGGGATCATCTCCTGTGTTTAAGATAATACCCCAATCAAGGAAAATATTGATAAAATAAAAAAGAATTAAAACAGCACTAATAATAATAATTAGTATCGCATACGTAGTACTTACATAGGTTTTAGCAAGGGAATGATTACCAATGGCTATCGCTTCAGCAAATCTGTTTCTAAGTCCATTCCCCAGACCAATATCAAAAAAACCAAACCATGCAACCAATGAAGTCATGGTTATCCAGATTCCATATTTGGCGGGACTTAAATAATTAATAGTTATAGGAACCAGTACGAGTCCTAATGCAATATTAATTCCTTTAATAACAAACGAAGCGGCAATATTTTTCTTGGCCCTTTTGGTGCGTTCATGTCCTAGTCCGAAACCTAATAAATTTTTTAGTATATTAATAGTCCTTACCAATTTCGTCTATTTGTTAAAAATTGCCATACAACTAAATATCTTTATGTGTATTTTTTAGAACGGTTACTTATATTTGGTTATACCTTGTATTGCCTTCAGAATTTATTTTTCCCTACTACTTCCAAGTCACAAATACTTTTTTTTCGGTAAAATCAATCCAATAGATTTTATATCCGTGTTTAGTGTCTAATAAAGTGTAATACATGTTTTTACCTAGATACTTCTTCAAATCAGTTGATTCTTCAATCATTAATAATATTTTCTCATTACCCGACAAGTACAGCTTTTCGTCTTTTAATATTTCTAGCCGTCTGAAAGTTGCATATTTATTATCGATTAACAGCATGCTGCTTAATCCCTTTTGGTCATCCATCCCTGTAAATATTATTAGATTTTCAGGGTCAAATTGCTGCTTTTTTACAACCGCATCAAGAAAACTTGTTAAAAGTTCATTTTCATTATACTGTTTAGAATAATTATGCAATTTGTAATTATATAATAAACTTAAACTTATAACAGCAATAAGCATTAATGCCGGAGTGAAGTTTAAAACTCTTTTAATAATCTTTTTATCAGCTATCCGGCTTTCAAGGAAAGAATCTATCGGTTTTAACAATATTATAAAAAACAGAGGTGTTAAAAACCACCAATAACGACCGTTCAGTAGCACCATAAAATCTTTCAACATTACTGAAGAATAAAACAAAAGAAAAAAGGTTATTATGAAAACCGGAATCGTAACATACAGGATAATTTTTAATTTGTTTTTATAATGAATAAGTATGAATAAAAATAAAATATTTATTACAAAAGCTATGATGTAATAAGAGTAAGAGATTTCAACATGGCCATATAAATCTTTACCTGATAGTATCATGGGAATTAAAAAGAATAGGTATTTAGGAAGTAATGTAAAATCGGCCTTTTGAAAATCAAACATCATAGTTGAGAATAAATCAATCCCCATCTTCCTATTGAATACATTCAATGCTATATACGAACCAATAATAATCAATCCTGAAAATAAACTGATCAATAATTTTTGTTTAGATTTTGATAAAAGCAATATTAGAACGGGAACGGAAAGGGAAAAAGCTAAAGCCTGATATCGGAAATAAATTGAAATTATCGAAAACATGACGAGATAAAAATAATAGACATTTCTTTCTTCGCCATTTTGTATCTTTAGAAATATCAATGAAATATAAGAAAATATAGCCCATGTAAACATGCTTGTTCCATCAGCGATATAAAAAACACCAAAAAGGGCGCAAATGCACATTAATTGCATTATTTTATTAGGATATAGAATTTTCAGACAGAGATACCATCCTATTATACCAAGAGCAAAAAACAGCAAACCAATTATACCGAGTGATCGCAGAGAAAACAATCCTAGTAAATTTAACAGAGCTATTATGAGACTTTCTAAAGGAGCCCAGTTAGTAAGGTAATTGTAAATGTTTTTTGATAAATCTTTCTCCGTTTTTAGCCTTATTAAGGATAAATCATCCATTGATGCAGTAAGACCCTTGCCTTCAGATAACCTTATGCCGGCCTGTATTTGAAAAGCTTCATCTATACTAGGAACAACTGGAATAAAGACTGTACTAACTATCTTTAGTAAAATGATTATAATGATGAAATATATAGTACGGTATCTCATTTTTTGGTTTTAGTTCAATGACGTTTTAACTTAATAAAAAAAGTGAATTTGTTTTTCTTGAACAATTTTGGGATAATGTAAAACAGTATTCTTTTTATTTAACCCTGGTTAAGAATGGGCCAGAGTTACATATATGTTAATGGTATAACTTCCTGATATTATAGAACTTAGCTGCTTTTCCTAAAGAAGAGGCAATAAATATCAGGCCTAAATTTTTCTAAGGGAGCAATAATGTGAATAATTATTGTAACAATTGTAAGTTTAACTCTGCTTATTGAATTATCTTGTCTAACTCGGTTTTGAATATTATTTTTATCAATTACCTGTAAAGGCATTTTATCAATAATCTCCAGATTATACTTTTTTGCGATTCTTACTATGTTCTCTATTTTAAAGTAATACAAATGAGGGCTATGAAAATTGAACTGCCACATCCTATTTAAAAATGATTTAACCCCTAAGTAATACAATATAACAGATCCCAAATGAAACAAACCATTTTGTACAGGAATATTTATAATTAACAAGCCCGAAGGATTAAGATATTTATTATTCGCAGTCATTACGTTATTGATATCAGGAATGTGTTCTAGAACATCGTTGAAAACAATGAAGTCGAATTTTTTTTCAGTATCAAAATCTTGAGGATAAAATCCATTAATTACATAAAATCTATTTTTTTTATAGTATTCATTAAACCTGGTTTCTGGTTCAATTCCAATACAATCAATTTGATTTTGTTCACATAGTTCAAGAAACCATCCATAACTGCAACCTACTTCTAATCCATGAATTTGTTTATTCGGAAAATAGGAAGCTATATAATTGATAATTTTAACAAAATTATTAAGGCGCACTCCTTTTAAAGCTTTCTCTCTTAGCTCCTCATTTAATAATGAATTAAAACTGGGTTTAAAGAAAGCATTTTCAGCAATTTGAAGTTTACATGATTTACATTTTAAGATATTGTAGTTTAATTTATATGCATGATAGAGTTTGTTATTGCAATTTGGACATTTTTCCATTTTTGTAAATTTGATTTTTTTGTAGTTGTACTTGCTTTTACTATCTGAGTCTGAAACTTCTGGTCAAGCTTAAATCAAATAGCGTTAAACCAGTGAATTATGGAAACAAAAAACATAAGGTTTCTTTCAGGATACGACTGAGAATGACAAAATCCAAGTGTGTTCTTTAAGTTTTAGATTGCTTGCTTACTTATACTTTTGCCAATTAAGCAATTCTCTAATAATAATGCTTCTCTTGAAGATTCCATTAGATCCTGTTTCCTTCCTCTTTCTTTTTATCTTCTCTATTTTTATACAATGCCATTTCCTGGGTAAGTTTTTTATTTTGCTCAGATAATTTAGAAACTATAGTTGATAAGTGAATAAGATATATCAGAATAGCAAAGATCGCTACGAGAAAAACAAGGTTGGGAGGAGAAAAAACCCCTAATATTCTTGCCAACACCTCGAGTCCATTTCTCCAAAAGGAGAAAACGACCAATAAAACAGTGCATGCCACCCAAAAAAAGGCAAATTCTTCACGAAGTTTTCCCTTGATAATTAATCGGCTGATATAAAAAAGAAACATCAAGCTTAAAATAATACTGATTATCTGTATCCTGACTGAAAAGTAATGTATTTCCATAATTATCCTTTTATTAAACTCGAATGAAAGTATAAAGAATTGCAAGACTCACCTTGAACAAATAGTAGATTGAACTGAAAGCATTTATTGATGATTGTCCTCCCTGTCTCTCAATCATGCTAACGGGAACTTCCCTGATTATTAAAGCTTTTTTATGAAAGAGGATCAAAGATTCTGGTTCCGGATATTCATCAGGATAGTAAGCTGATACTACTTCAAGAGACTTTCGATTCATTATTCTGAATCCTGATGTGGTATCGCTGATCTTTATTCCACAAAGTGTTCTTATCAATTTACTGAAAAAAATTATCCCCAATCGTCGAAGAAATGAAGATTGAAACCCTGCTTTTATAATAAAACGAGACCCAATCACCACATCAAATCCCTTTGTATCTATTTCAATAATCAGCTTAGGAATTTCGCAAGCAGGATGTTGTCCATCTCCATCTACCTGCATTGCATAATCAAAATTATTTGACAGAGCATATTTTAATCCGGTTTGTACAGCACCCCCTATTCCCAGGTTTACCGGCAGATTTAATAATTCGCATTTCAGGTTCCTGGCAACAAATGCTGTCTGGTCTTTCGAACAATCATTTACTACAATAGAAATAAGTTCAAATCCATCGATTTTCAGCCTATTGATCCCATTTACGACACTTGCTAAAGTGTTCTCCTCGTTGTAGGCTGGAATAACAATCGCAACTCTTTTCATATATTAAAATAAAATTTTAATATATTGAATATGAGGCCATCATGAAAATGAATATCAATCTTGTGTATAATATCCTTTTGCCTTATCTGAATAACCATATCTTCCATAGTAATTACTGCCATAATAATTATATCCGTAGGAGTAGCCGTATCCATGGGTATAACCGTATCGCATTCCATAACCGTAATATCCCGAAAGACTAATATCGTTTATTACAATGGCCATGTTTTTGAGTTCTCCATGACTGTTAAGCTGATCAATCATTTCGAGGGTGTTGCGCGATGTATATCTCTGGCGAACGATAAAAAGATTAACATCGACATAAGGAGCAAGGAGTAACGTATCGGTAACGATGGCAACCGGAGGAGTGTCGATAATGATGTAATCAAATTCTTTCTTAGCTCTCTCCATGAACTTTTTCATCTGCTCCGTCTCGATAAGTTCGGCAGGGTTTGGAGGAATTGGTCCTGATGGTGCGTAGAAAAGGTTATTTATCTGGGTTTCCCTGATTATTTCTTCATAACCACAATTACCGCTGAGAAATGTGCTCATCCCGGGGCTATCCTGGAATTCAAAAACCTTGTCAATACGGGGTTTCCTGAGGTCAAGTCCGATAAGCAAAACTTTTTTACCAAGCATTGCCGTGATAGCTGCTAGGTTAACGGAAATAAATGTTTTGCCCTCAGAGCTTATGGTTGAGGTGACAGCAATAACCGCCACATTATTTTCCTTCACAAAATATTTTATCGCGGTGCGTACCGACCTGAAAGATTCGGACAGTGCAGATCCGGGCTTTTCTACAACAGCAATTTTATTCTTAGCATCACTATGACCTATATAACCTATTACAGGGACTTTTGTCTTTCTCTCAATATCACTTTTATCCATTACCCTGTCGTTGAAAAAGTCAATCAGCGCTATTATTGCCATAGGTAATATCAATCCCAGCAAAATGGCAATAATAAGGTTCTTCCTTGTTTTTGGTTTAATAAGCGCCGAACTGAAGAATGAAGCCGGGTCAATAATACGATTGTCGGATACATTGGATGCTCTTGCTATTCCTGATTCGGAACGTTTTTCCAGAAGGTAAGTATAGACAGTATTGTTAAGATCGAACTTTCGCTGAATACCTATAAGCTTCCTTTCAGTGGAAGGAAGCTTGTTGATATCAATCTCCACACCATCAATCTTTCTGTCAGATTCAGCTATTGACAGCTTTAAGCTGGCAATACCGTTCCTGACATTCTCCCTTAAAGCTTCGCGCGCCTCTTCTGTCTGCTTGTACATAAGCGCAACAGCAGGTTGGTCACCTATTATATTGAACCCCATCTTTTCCATCTCCTTCTGGTATGCAGAAAGATCATAAACCAGCTTTATCAGTGTCTGGTCGGTTATTCCCATTACCGATGGGGAAATGATCGTACCTCCTGCATTCTTTATATTGAGGTACTCGGAAAGGTAATTATAATATTGTAATTGCAATTCAAAAGCGGTTTTTTCATTCTCAAATTTTTCGAGCCTGTTCTGGATAAGCGTACCCTCCCTGCTGAGATCAATAAAACTGTTTTTTAATCTGAAATTTTCCAGATTTTCTTCAGCCGCTGATAAGGAATCGGATATTACCTTAAGTTGTTTACCAATAAATTTTATTGTACTATCGGCGGTCCGGTTTTTATTATCGACGCCATACTGTATATATTCATTCATCAATTTATTAAGATAATCCGCTTCCTGATCAGGAACAGAGCCCGAAACTGACAGGGTAACCAGGGATGCATCCTTTTCTATTGGCGCAACTGCCAGCTTGTTACTATATTCGTTAGCCAGGCTTCCGGGATCTGTAAAATAGAAATAGTACTTATTTGAGCTGCCTTCAATATAAACAGATTCCCCGGGATTCCTCGGTTCAATTTTAAAGTCAAATCCAAATTTATTAAATATTGCACCGAAACTCAGTATGCTGTCAAATTTAATACCATCATTAAATTCAATTTTAAATGTGCCCTTTGGTAATATTATTATTCCGACAATTGACTGTTTTGGCTCAATTTCAAGTGAATCATAAACCACCGCAAACGGACATATTTTATACATCCTTGATTCAACAATTCCTCTTTTCCCCACACCTGTGTAAACAACATGGAAATCCTTCAGCTCTTTCATAACCCGGTAATTAAGGCTGAACGATTTAAGGATGCCCATCTCATTTTTCAGATTCTGCTGACTTTTGAAAATGTCTCCTCCGGGTATCACGCTTGCAGCGCTGTTATTCATATTCGCTAACTGATCGTCCTTTATCAGCAGGGTAGACGATACTGTGTAGATCTTCTCCGAATACCTGTTAATGCCATAAGCAAACGTCAATGCAATAAACAGTGCAATGGCAAACCAGTACCAGTTGCTTATAAAAAGAGAGAGGTAACGTTTGACATCGATGTTGTCGTCTTCGGGGAGATTGTAGTTGCCGGGGGTTGGGGTTGGGTCCATGTTGTGAAATGTTATGACGTTTAGAGTTTAGTGTTGAGTGTTTAGTGTTGAGAGGTGAGCGGTGAGCGGTGAGCGTTGAGGGTTGGATCAAGATAAAAGACAAAAGTAAAAAGATAAAAGTATTGATTCTGTTTTTTATTATTTATTCAGGGTTGTTTTTGTGCCTGGTGCCGGGCGATGTAGGCGCAGGGCTCAGAGCACAGGGCTCAGAGTTCTGATAAACTCTCCCACATTAAGAATCCGTTTACTGTTGTTTTTGTTAAAGAGCAGATGCTCAAAGTCTTTCATTTTCTTTTTAAGGTCAACGGTTTTGAGAATTTTCTCAGTTGCCAGTTTAAGTTCTTCAAGACTTGAAATTCCGCACCTCGCTGAAAGAAATGAGTAGTCAGGCCTGGTCTGGCCCATCAGGAATATCACGTCGTAAAAGTCGCGACCCTTCTGGCGGTCGAGCATTGCCGCCACCTTCATTGCACATAACACAGAATCAGGTGGTACGGGCAGAGGGAAGAAGAAACCACATCCTCTTACATTTACCAGAACTGTTTTATAGTTAACTGACTGATCCTGGCTCTCCACTTTGATTAAAAACCGTTCTTCACGATGCCCGGTCAATCCAAGATCAAACAATAGTCCTGGAAAATAGATACTGCGGCGAAAAGCCTGCAGTCTGTCTTTATTCTGGTCTTTCACGACAACATGCAGACCATTGTGCTGAAGAAACTGCAGAACACCATCAGTCATTTCGATGAAATCATCTTCTGAAAACTTTTTGCAATCAAAATCAAGATCTTCCGAAAAGCGGTCAATACCCTTCACCAGCCGTAAACTTGTCCCCCCGATAAAGGTTATTTTGCGAATGAAAGGTGTGGTCGACAGATAATCGAGAATCAATAATTGAATATATTCTTTCAGAAAATATTTATCAAAAAGAGAATTATTACGTATCTGCAGAGGGAAATAACCTCTTAAAGTTTCAATCCGTATCATAGGCCATAAGTGATTATCAGCCTCTGAACACGTTGTTCAAGAGCCTTATTCTCAAATCGGGAAGTATATTCCTGCAGAATATCCCTGCTCAGATCTTCATTAAGATAACTCTCATCCAGCCGCAGTTCCTCCAACTCCTGCGTAGAATCATAAAAAGGGTAAAGATATAGTAAATCAAGTAAGGCTTTTTCAGGCTGGGCAAACATTAGTGTACGGCCATCTTCCATCGGTCTTAAGTCATAACCAAACATCAACTCTTCCTTCTCCGACTGGTATGAGAATTCTCCGAACGCGTTGGAAAAGGAAGCGGTCTTAAGCGAAGTAACACTGGTTATCTGTACCACTGCCTCGGGAATCATTCCGTAAAATGACAAAGCTGTATGGAGGCTGATATACGAAGGACGATAGATCCGGTTTGCAAAATAAAAGGGATAGTCAGCCTTGCCCTTATACTCGGGAAAAGTATAGTATCCCTGCTTTAATCGAATAATAAGTCCACGGTTTGTCCAGCGCACCAGGTTATTCCGGTTAAAGTCGGGCTGCCAGGCATATACCTGGTTTATATTAAAACATGCCAGGTCAAACATTTTTCTTCTGAATTCAATAAAGTTCATTGTGTTTTGTTTCTATTTTGCAACAAATATAGTGCATTATAGAAATATATGGGTTCGAGGTTCAAAGTTCGAGGTTCAAAGTTCAATGTTCAAGGTTCAAAGTTCAAAGTTCAAGGTTTAAGGTTCGGAAATATGATATTTTGATCCCTTGAATTCGCTTTTCTTTAGATATGCTATTAGTGATGAAATTTTCTTACTTAGTTGGGTCGTCCGGGAAATAAATTCGTCCAGTATTTCCTGGCTAATATATTTATAATCAAAAGCCCGGTATGATTGAGAGCGAGTTTCACCACATGAACCTTTGGCCACACCTAGAAATTGTATAAATTCTTTATTCCCACCGCGTTCAAAACCCTCAGCTATGTTATCCATCACAGAACCAGAGGAACCACGAATCTGATCCCGAAGTTTAAAGTCGTTGCAAAAAGGACTGACTGAAGTTATTTCAAAAACCCTTTTGCATAACTCCCGGGCCTCCTGCCAAATCTCCAAATCCTCAAATCTTTCAATTTTCATTTGTTCTTCAACTTTGAACCTGGAACATTGAACTTTGAACTTCTTTATTTCCCGAAATAGTTAATCAACAACAACGTCATCGTAATCGTAGATGTAACAGCTGTTAGAATAAACGAAATAGTAGGCAGGTTCATGTTGAAGATCTTTTGCTTCAAAGGTTCCACTATTACCACATCATTCGGCAGAAGAAAATATGCCTGTGAAGAAAGAATATTTTTGTCCTGAAGATTTAACCTGAATGTTTTGGTCCCCTTATCCACCGGGCGAACAACAAGCACATTGCTGCGGTTGCCATAGTCGCCTATACCGCCAGCGCGACCAACAGCTTCAAGAACGGTCAGATAGTTATTGTAGTTAATATATGTGCCGGGGGCTCGCACTTCACCAATAACAGTAAACTTAAAACTCAGAAGTTTACATTCAACTGTTGAGTTCTTAAACACCTTATCAGCCGATTCCTGGAGCAACTTTCTTGTCTCCTCTAGCGTAAGTCCTTCCACTTTTATCGGGCCGACGGCAGGTAATACGATATTCCCTTCGGTATTGACATCATATCCATATAGGTATCCCCCCGATTCGCCCTGAGTTATATATGATGATCCATAACTCCTTGCTGATGTTAGAAAATCGTTTATAGTACCGTCGGGCAACATGGCTTTCACCGTAATATATAAGATATCTCTGGTCTGAATCCTGTAATCAGGGACCTCCATTGTGAAGGTCTCGGGGCCGCCGGTTTCGGGAAGGTTGGAAAGGTAAGCGAGTTTTTGTTGGCTAGTGCAACCTGTTGCTAAAAATATGGCTGTGATTAATATTGGAGTAAGGTTTTTCATATGTAGTATATGTTTCTATTTATCATTGTCTCAATATGTTTAAATTAAATGCGACTTTGTCATAAACTGAATTCAGCGAATTTAACTTTATTCCTGTTCATTTCTTTTGCTCCTCCAAAAGAAACGAACCAAAGAAAAGGAGGCCGGAAATGCCAACTTCAGCCTTTTTGTCCGCCCGCTACACGAAGCCTTGTTGGCGCCACCAAAAAGGTTGCAGTTCGCACCATTTCCGGTTTGCCCACACACCACATATTTACATTTTTCTATAAAGATCTATATGTCTCAATGGATTTCAAATGGCCTCAGAGAATTTTGGGAGATAGCGACTGTTTTGAAGCTTGCTGCGCTGGCTTGCAGTAAGCAATACTGTTTGAGCGATCCGCCAGTTGGCGGAGAGCGAGTTGTATTGCGTGGGCAAGCTGAAAAACAGAAGCCCCAAAATTCTCTGCAGCCTTGATTTTACTTTGGTTACTTTCTTTGTATCAAGACAAAGAAAGTAACTGGGGTTAAGGGGCAACGCCCCTTTTAAACAGCTTGCGTTTTGACATGCTTCCGCCCCGTCAGTCCCACTATCCTAATGGCCCTAACAAGGCTTTAAATCCTGCATTTCATCCCGCTGCAAGCGGGACCAGGCAACAGTCGCCTGTTATGATTTTATAAACTCTTTACTATCACCATTGTTCCAGAGCGGCAATAGTTCAGATGGTTTAAAGTTTATCAGATGCTTTTTTGCATCCATTGAACCTATTAAAGTATAATTTACTTTTCGTCCGACCAATTCCTCAGCTTGTAATATTTTCCTGGCAAGATATTCGCGGTCAATATTGTCGCCAACCAGGATAAGGTCAATTACCGGACTATCCTTACCATGTGCAAAATCACCGGTAAGGTAAACACATAGCAGTTTGCCAATGCGGTGAATAACCTTTTCTATGACCCGGTCAATGCCGGTCTCTTTCATTATTATATTATGGATATCGCAAAAAAGCGGGTGGTCACGGTTTGCCTTGTAGAGTTTTTTATTGCCTTCTCTGGACGAAGTCAACAAACCCGCTTCTTCAAAACGATTCAGCTCAATCCTGATTCCGTTCGAAGATTCACCAAACTCAGATTCTAGTCCCCTTAGATGGGCCTGTGTGCTGCTGTTAAGAAAAAACTTCTTCAACAGCTTTATTCTTGTCTGTGATGTTATCAGACTGCTTAACATCGAATCAGGTTAATGAGTAACAAATTTACTCGTTATTTTTAATTTACAAAACAAAATATGCTTTTTATGACTAAAATTCCCAAACTGAAGTTGCTTAGTGAGAGGCGACCAATATGGTGTGAGTGGTGCGCAGCAACCAGGGAAAAGTAAAATTATCGCTCGATTGTAAGCCTTCGCTGACCTTTCATCCTGGCATAATCCGCTACCCGTTGCGCCGGAACAATAGCCCAATTTTTACATTCATTCCTGCTCCGTCGCGACTCATTTTTAATATTTTGTACTACAAAACCCCAACCTCTACGAGGTTGTTTGTTAATGCACATCACAAACCAAATCGCCGTCAGGCGAGCATTGCCACCAAATCTTTATTAATTAATGAAATGATTAATCTTAAACAGAGTATCATTGAGACGGCGCGTCGGAAAACCCGGAAATGGAGCGAACTGCAGCCTTTTTGGTAGCGCCAATAAGGCTTTGAGTAGCGGGCACCCAAAAAGGCTGCAGTTGGCATTTCCGGCGCCCTTTTTTGGTTCATTTTTTGGGCGAGCAAAAAATGAACAAGAAAAATCTATTAAGACAAAGAAAGTAACTTGGTCCCGATAGCTATCGGGATGGGGCAACGCCCCATAATTTGGACTAGCAAAAGAACCTATGAATCACACAATGCGTGGGAACGGGTTTCCATGACGCCGGTCGCCGCACACCGCAATCCAAAGTTTAAATACCTGAATTTTACCTGCTTATTAAAAATAATTCCTAAATTTGTCTAACCTGTAATTCCAAAACCTGATTTATAGTCAGCGATTATGTTTAAATATCTTACTTCCATGAGAAAATTCCTGATGATCATAGTTGCGCTTATTTTTCTGTCGACGGCAGCAAATGCTCAGCTGTGGAAATTGAGAAGGTATGAGGCTACTGCAGGAATCGGAACCACTCAGTTTTTCGGGGATATCGGGGGGTTTTCAAAGGGTAAAAACGTGCTGGGCTTTAAAGACATTACTTTCCGTCATACCAGGTTGAATTTGAGTACCGCCTTTAAATACAGAATCGTGGATAATGCATCTGTGAGGCTTAACCTTGCTTTTGGATATTTTCACGCGACCGATGTGAGAGGATCAAATGTTTTAAGGGGATTTGAATCGAGGACAATGTTTTTTGAACCTTCCCTTTTAGGCGAATACTATTTCATTAAGAACAAGGGAGAAAACAGTTTCTTATTAATGAAGGGAAAGGGAAACGGGCCTCTGTCAATATTTTCAATGCTCGATTTTTATGTCTTTACAGGTTTCGGAGGCCTATCATATAATGTAAGCCCGAATGATCTTCTTGCACCGCTGGCGACTAAAACAAGGGGGTTTACAGCAGTCATTCCTGCAGGGGTGGGTGTGAATATGATTTATTCAAGCTACTTCAATTTTGGTCTTGAGCTGGGAGGCAGATATTCATTTTCTGATAATCTTGATGGCTATACGTCACCGCATTCTAAATCTAATGATGTTTACTATTTTCTGAATTTTGTGTTTACTTACAAAGTAAAAACAGGAAAGAACGGGCTGCCTTCGTTTTGAAGAAAAGGTTGAAGAGTTGAAGGGTTGAAATGTTGAAGCGATTAAACCATTGTTCGTTAGAGCGTTTGAGGGTTCGAAAGTTTCGGGTTTCGCGTTTCTGGTTCCGGGTTCGATAGAATAATTCAGGAGATATGATTTGCCGGGTAAAATAAATAATTACAGTTTATTTATTATTTCTTTAGCATCAATCTTGATTTTTGAAAAGGCAAACCATTTTTTACCCAGGTCTTTAAGTGATGCACCAATATGGTAAACCGTTTCATTATCAATTATTAAAAAACGGTCATGTGATTTTATAAATATTTTCACTTCAATTTCAGGGTATTGGTCGTTAAATCGTTTTAAATCCAGTTTTAATTGTTTTGAAACCGAACTGGTATATATCGATGCGGCTACCTTATTATTCCTTTTTGACAATAATGTTAAAACACTTTCATCAACATAGTTATCAATAAGTACAATGGATTTAGTCGCCGATCTGATTATTTCCGAAGCAAATTGATAGGCGTCGAATATTTGTCCGTCATAAAAAATACCCTCACTTGGCAATCGGTTAGTTTTTATTAATAAGTCAAATTTTTGGTCATGCTCCAATAATTTCTTTTCTATTATGTCAACACGATGGTTCAGGACATAACCTTTTAATAAATAATTCTTTAATACACCATTTGCCCAAATACGAAACTGCGTTCCACGATTAGATTTTACACGGTACCCTACAGAAATAATAACATCAAGATTGTAGATACTTACCTTTCTTTGCACCCTTCTTCCTCCTTCCATCTGAACAGTCAAGTAATCCTTGACAGTTGATGACCGGACTAATTCACCTTCTTTAAAAATATTGTTTATATGTAAGCTTATATTTTGTTTCGTAGAACTGAAAAGGTTCACCATTTGGGACTGTGTTAACCACACAGTTTCATCATCAATGCGAACTTCCAGTTGAGTCAGATTATCTTCAGTCTGGTATAAAATTATTTCGCCTTTTTCCATTGGGGGGAGTGTACATTAATTATTAATATATCAGAAATATTAAAAGGTTCCGGGTTTCGAGGTTCCGCGGTTCCGGATTAGTTACCTGAGGTATTTAACACCTTTATATTCAGAAGATTTTAAGCTTTTAATGAGATTTGCAATTTTGCGGGAGATAATGTCTGTTTGCCTAAGTAATTCATCCTGGACATCCAGCGAAATATAACTGCTGTCAAATGCTCTGTAGGATTGATTCCGGGTTTCACCACATGATCCTTTAGCTATTGAAAGAAATTGTATAAATTCTTTATTACCGCCTCGCTCGAATCCTTCTGCAATATTGTCTGATACTGAACCAGAAGAGCTTCTTATTTGATCACGAAATTTGAAATCATGACAAAATTGCTCTTCTGATGTAATCTTAAAAACATATTTGTACAACTCTCTGGCTAGTTTCCAAACCTCCAGGTCTTCAAACATAATAACTTTCATATTGATTATTATTTAGCACGATAAAACCGAAATGCCCGGCAAAAACTAAGACTAAATTAAGCAAAAAACCCGAAACAATACTCAAACCCTATACGCAGAACACGGAACACGGAACCCGAACCCCGGAACCCGGAACACGAAACTATCTAAAACTTCTATACCTTTACAAGAGAATGACCATCTACTAATGCCTGATCATAAACCAGGTCTTATAAAAATGAAAGAGCTTCTGTTACTTTTATGCCGTTATCCTTTCGATGATAAAGACAGGGGGACATTATCAAAACTGATAATGGAAGTTAAGGATTGGCATAAAATGGTTGACCTGATAAATGCACATGGTATAATTGCACTGGCTGCTTATAATATCAGGGAGGCAGGACTTGAAAAGACTATCCCCGAAGATGCGATGGCTCTGCTTGACAATGGCCGCATGCAAAGCATGGTACGCAATGCCTGGCTGACAGAACGATGGAAAGAAGTCAATACTATCCTTACCAATGCAGGCATAAAACATATTCTTCTTAAAGGGATGGCTCTTGAACACACCTTATACGGGGCTAAGGGTCTGCGCCAGATGAACGACAACGATATACTTGTAAAACGAGAAGATTCACTTAAGGCACGGTATCTATTACAACAGGAAGGATTTACACATGAGTTGATTAAATCTCCATTGCATAAAAAGATTGTGCTCGATATCGGGAAACACTTGCCTTGTCTTTACAAAAATGGATATGCAATTGAGATACACCATAAACTGTATAGCACCAAGCTTACAGACAAAAAGAGATTTAATAGTCCAATTGATGATGCTGTCGAAATTTGTATTGGCAACACAAAAGCATGGGTTCTACCGAAAGAGATACAACTAATGCATCTTATTGATCATTTTGAAAGGCACGCAATGGAAGGCATTTGCCAGCTGCGACTATATGCTGATATTCTTTTGATTGATAAAACCAGCCTTATTTCAATCCCTGATAGTTTTATCTCTAATCCTCAACAGGAGAATAAACCGGAATATTATAAAGCAGCCTGCAAAACAGCTATAGGATCTATCCCTGCAAAATATAGGTTGAGGTATATTCTTGGCGATATTTTTCCTTCCATTAAATGGATGAAAAAACGTTATAAATGTAACAATGTAAAAGCACTTATCCATTATCCTATTAGAACGGGGAAGTTGTTATGGTTGATTTAGTTATCCTAGAACTTGAAGCTGCCTTTGAAAAAAACGGGTGCGAGGCCTGCGGTATGAGGCAACGGCGTGAAGTGTGCGGTGCGAAACATTCTACTACTAATTGCCGCGAGCCTCGTGCCGCATGCCATCTTTTACTTGTCGCAAACCGCAAACCGCACGCCGCACGCCATACACCTTAATTTTTATCTTTATCCCATTGATTTTGTTCTTATTATTAATTTTAGTATTTTTGTTTTTCTATTTTAGGAGTTTTGTATTCTGCTACAATTATCTCCGGGCATTAAAGCAACCTTTAAAACAGATTTAATGTCGTATAAAAACAGGCTGTGAAATGAAGAAATTCTTAATGTATTTTTTATTATCGGTTGTGCTCCTGATTTCGGGGTTGGAAGCGAAAGCAGCTAATCGTTATTCAGTGGCAGGAGGTAATTGGACTTCAAAAAGCACTTGGTCTGCCACTTCCGGAGGGACTCCCGGAGCAGATGTCCCCGTTGCAGGAGATGATGTATATATTGAAGGTGGATATTTAATATCAGGATCAGGGGATCCACTTACTACTTATGCTCTTAATTCTTTAAGTATTGCATCAGGGAGCACATATCAAACGCATGGAGCTTTCGTAACTACGGCAACTACTATAACGGTATATGGAACATTAATTAATTCAGGCACCGCAGACATTAATGGATCAATAACTGTTAATTCTGGTGGAATTTATCAGCATTATCTGGATGGAGGAACCATACCTACTGCCACCTGGAATACAGGTTCGACATGTCTGGTTACAGGAAATACAACAACAGCAGCTTCAGGATTAGGGCAATCATTTTATAATCTTACCTGGAATTGTGTACAAACCAAGGCCGTAACCTTACCTAGTACTTTATCGGTTGCCAATACCTTTACAATTAGTAACTCTGGTAATTATGCTTTACGACTTGCTAACAGTGTATCAACAGTAAAAGATTTTTCGCTAAGTGGCAGTAGTGCTATTCTATGGTTATCTTATGCATTCGGCAATACTGGTACGTTGACTGTAACTGGTAATTTTACAATGAGTGCAGGAACCTTAAATATGACTGATGCAACTAACAAGATCGGAACACTCAACGTGGCTGGTAATTTTACCCAATCCGGAGGTACATTGTCAGCATCCGGTGCGGCAGGTGGAGTGATTAATTTTAATGGTTCGGGTACACAAACCTGTACTTCTATTAGTACAACAAGCAACCTGATTAACTTTAATGTAATTAGCGGGACCCTGCAAATGGGAACAGGGGCCAGCCCATCAGTAATAAGCGGAAGTACGGGTTCATTTACTTTATCTTCGGGGGCAACTTTGGGGATAACTTCTGCTGCGGGGATTACTTCTTCAGGGGCAACTGGTAATATTCAGGTAACCGGGACCCGCACTTTTAACACCGGGGCTAATTATATTTACAACGGCTCAGGCGCACAGGCAACCGGCAACGGACTGCCAACGACGGCGATTACTGGTAATATTACTATAGCAAATGGAGCTTCTGTTACATCAACAAATGCTATTATTGAGAATGGTACGCTGGCTGTAAATGGAATTTTGATTCCTGGTGCTGCAACCCAGATAATGAGTGGAACGGGCTCACTTACCGGAACCGGAACAGTACAGGTTAACCGAACGGCAGCAACCGCTGATTTCTCGTCGCAGTATACCATGAATAAAACATTAACAGGTTTAACTGTTGAATATTCAGTGCCCGGCGGCGCGCAGATTGTTTCTCCTTTAACTTATGGTAACCTTAAACTGGATAACACAAGCGGTACTAATACATTAGGCGGAGCTGTAACTGTGAATGGAACATTGACAACGACTGGGGGTGGTACATTAACAGTAGGAGCCAGCCAACTTCTCACAGCAGCAACTGTAACAAATGCCGGTATTCTTACCATTGATCCATCCGGACAGGCAACAGTAACCTCAATGGCAAATTCCGGAACTCTTAATCTAAACTCCACATCTTCATCTGCTATATTTTCGCTGATGATGAATAGCTATTCGGGATCAGGAACAACAAATGCACAACTATATCTGACCGGGGGCGGTTCTCCAAATTATAAATGGCATTATATTTCTATTCCAATAACCACACTACCAGTTACAACATTTACGGGAATAACACAAGATATTGTCGGATATGCTGAACAGCGCGTTTCAATAGACCTCTTGCAAGGTTGGGTCGCATGGGATGGATATGTCTATTCAGGTGGGGGCATAGACAATAATTATACATTTACAGATTTATTGCCTGGCAAAGGATATGATTATTGGGATAATGCCACTCCCGGTACTAAATTTACATTTTCCGGTCAGTTAAATTCTTCTGCTCTTTCTCCGATCACACTTACTTATGGCGGATATCCAACACTTAGTGGATGGAACCTCCTCGGCAATCCGTTTCCTTCTGGTATCGATTGGGATGTTGTGACTGCTTCAGGTTATCCTTCAAATACCGGTAAAGCTGTTTATTTTACAAAAGACAATGTTCAATATACCTATGCTGCCGGTACCGGTATACCGGAAAATGCGACCAGTCATATACCTCCCATGCAAGGTTTCTTTATTAGAACCTATGGTACAGGAAACACTTTTACGGTACCTACATCTGCAAAAGAACACAATACTACGGCAAGGTACAAAGGAGTGAAAAGTGTTATTCCCCTTGTAAGACTTAAAATAGCCGAGGATACTCTTCATGACGAAACTGTAGTCAGGTTCGATGAAAATGCAAAACCCGGGCTCGATTATGATTTTGATGCATTAAAAGCTTTTAATTCATCTGATAACGCTGGAATTTACACATCTTCCGGTGGTATAAAATATGCTATTAATGGCCAGCCATTTCCTGAAACATCTGCTGAATATCCGGTTATTGTAAATCTTACCAAGGAAGATATTAATACCCTGACAGCTTCGCAGTTACAAGGTCTTGACGATTATAATATTTATCTTACCGATAAACTGACCGGTTATACTGCTAATCTTAAAACCACACCTGTTCTGACTTTTTCGTCAGTTTCAGGGCTGATTACAGACCGGTTTATTTTGAAAGTAAGTAATGCGACTACTGGAGTGGAAGAAAACCCTGCTTCTTCAGGGACTGTTTTTAATATTTATCCGGGATTTGGACTTATCAACATTCAGACTCTTGCAGAAGACTGGGATGGAAAACAGGGCTCTGTTACGGTTCTCGATCTTTCCGGAAGAACTGTTACTGACCTCAGGAATATTGAATTCAGTAAGAATTCAGTCGCACAGGTCACCGCTCCGTCAGCGAAAGGACTTTATATTGTAGAATTAAGATCGGGAGTGAAGCGGTATGTGGGGAAGGTAATAATTAAATAACGTGCAAGGATTCAGCGGCAAGAATTTAAAGCCTTTGAGCCGATGAGTCTTTAAATAAATATTTGTGAATTATCAATTAAAATGTATTTTTGTAAATCGTTCTGAAATATCTCATTGCTTTTGAAGACCATAGATCAGACAATATTATCCAAAAAATCATATAGCAGACCTGAAGTTATAAGGATTATCCTTGATAATTCGGTTTCACTTATTATGATGAGCACGACTCCCGGAAACCCTCCCGGTTCAAGAGGCGGGGGAAGTAAAGGCGCAGATGAGCCTTTCAAGAGTCCGTTCGGGGATAAACCGTTCAGTTGATTTTCCACTTTATAAAACATACAGAGCTGCCTTAGGGTGGCTCTTTTTGTTGGAAATGGGGTGTGCGGTATGAGGCATGCGGTACGAGGCCTGTTTCCTACAAAGTAAAAACAGTAAAAACGGGTTGCCTTCGTTTTAATTAATCCGCTACCCGTTACGCCGGAATAATAATTCAGGTCTCTTCACCATTCCTGCACCGGCGCCAGCCATTTATAAATCATTTGTGCTACAATACCGCAACCTCTACGAGGTTGTTTCTTTTCTGCAACTAATGAACCTTAATCGCCGTAAGGCGACATAATTTCTATTATAAAAACGGATTTCATACGGCCTTAGAGAATTTTGAGGGCCGAGCGTCAAGAAATTGCCCAGTGGGCAATTTTAGCGAGGAGCCAGTCTGCAGGGGAGCGCGACTGTTTTGAGGCTTGCTGCGAGGGCCTTTAGTAAGCAATACTGTCTGAGGAGGACGAAGGACGACGAGTTGTATTGCGTGGGCAAGACGAAAAACAGGAGCCCCGAAATTATCTGCAGCCTTGATCTTTCTTTGGTTACTTTCTTTATATCAAGATAAAGAAAGTAACTGAGGCATGGGGCAACGCCCCATATAATGTACATTCAAATTGAAAATCGTGTCCCGATAACTATCGGGATATGCCAACGCCCCATAATTTGGACGAGCCAAAAAACCTCTAAACAACGCAACGCGTTCCGCAAGCTGCAAACCCAAAGAGATTTACCAATAAATCTTATATTTGTTGATCAATTAAGTAATTTGATGAGGATTAATCACTTTATCAAACAATTTTCTTTATTCTTAGTATTATCACTGAGCTCAGTAAATCTGTTTTCACAAGAGGTTCCCCATCCTGTAAATAATTCCGGTATTTACGACTTTCTTGATGAACTTGCTTCACTCCAGGTTATTTCGATAAATTCAGCAGTAAAGCCTTATTCTAGATTATCCATTGCAAACCGCCTTAAGGAGGCTGATGAAAAGCGGGAACAACTCTCACTGAGGCAACAGAAGGAACTTGATTTTTACCTTATGGATTTTGGGAAGGAGTTAAAGAACGGTGCAACGGTACAAAGGGACAATGGTGCAACGGTACAAAGGGACAATGGTGCAACGGTGCAACGGGACAACGGTGCAACGGGACAAAGGGACAACGGTGCAACGGTGCAAAGGGACAACGGTGCAACGGTACAATGGTTCAAAGGTACAAAGGGGAAAATGCGGAGGGATTTGTTTTATTATAAGGATCCTTTGTTTTCATTGACTGTCAATCCGATACTTGGTGGTGAAATATTTACCAACTCTTCAGGTCAGGCTACTTATTGGAGAAATGGTCTTGAGGCAAGGGCATACGTTCAGCACTGGGGTTTTTATGCTTCGCTGAGAGATAATCACGAAAAACCCCTTCTCGGGCTTCCTGCCTATCTGACTCAAAGGGTCGACGGACATATCAAAAATGCAACAGACTGGAGCGATATGCAGGGAGGTATCACATATTCCTGGAAATGGGGCAATGCAGGATTTGTAAAGGATGAATTGCAGTGGGGGACTAATTATAACGGTGCAAATATATTCGGCGGGAACAATCCAACATTTATTCAGCTAAGACTCCATTTAAATCCGGTCAAATGGTTTGAATTTAATTATTTCCACGGATGGCTAAATTCGATGGTGGTCGACAGCTCCAGGTCATTCTGGGTCACCAACAGTTATGGAACTGATTACCGCGAGGTTTATCACAAAAAGTACATTTCAGCCAATATTTTTACATTCACTCCTGTGAAATTCCTTATCATTTCCGCAGGTAACAGTATTATCTATGATAACCTGAGAATTAACCCGGCCTATCTTGTACCATTGTTTTTTTATAAATCAGTCGATCACTCTGTAACCTCCGGAATTGATAACATGAATTCACAGATGTATTTCGATATTAGTTCACGGCAAATTAAAAACCTCCATATCTATGCAACCCTGTTTGTCGATGAGCTTTCGGTAAGCCGGTTCTTTAAAAAGGATGAATGGAATTTCCTGAGCTGGAAAACAGGCTTTCACCTGAGCAATTACCCGGTAAAAGACCTTTCATTTACGACAGAGTTTACCTATACATATCCCCTTGCTTTTCAGCATTATGTCCCTACTATTACCTTCGAGTCGAATGGGTACAATCTTGGCCACTATCTCAGGGATAATTCCCGGGAGTGGTTTGTGGCATTTGATTACCGCCCATTAAGGACTCTGGATATACGCTTATATTTTATTGATGCGATCCGCGGACCCGATTACACCGAACTCGGTACGCCCCGCGTCGGCAATCCGCCGCTTGCCTCAGTTAACTGGCATAATACTTCGTTCGGCCTAAAGGGATCATATCAGGTAATTAACGATCTGTACGTATGGGGATCTTTCGTTTATAGCAATATCACGGGCGATGCACGATGGTCCCCGGCATACTTCTACGGAAGGAAGAATACGTTCAATTTTGGGGTCACTTTTGGATTCTGAAAAAGGCGCAAAGGCACAGTGGCACAAAGGCGCAAGGGCTGAGCGATGAGTATTGAGCGATGAGCAGTGAGTAATGAGAGATGAGTCTGAGTTGAATTAATTATGTTTATAAATTACGCTCATTTCGGCAAGCTCCTGGCCGATTGTGTTTATTCCATACAATATTCTGCGACTCTGTGCCAAAGAGGGTTTTTTACGTCCGCTGACATACTGAGACAGAAGTGTCGGATTCATTCCAATCCTGCTGGCAAGGGCTTTAGAATTTAAGACTTTATAATACTTAAAGAATTGGTTAAAATCTATTTCATATGATAGCCTGGAATCATTGAAATTTTCATCGTCAAAATAAAGAATGAATGCTTCTTTGATGTTATGGAATAATTTATTCATTGTTGATCCTGTAGTAAAAACTGGATATTCTTTAGCATACGCGGAGAATCCATCTTTAGTCTTTTCAATGATTACTTCTATTTTCTTTTTTGCAGCCATAATCTATTTTTTCAAACCGGCATCTTTATAAATTTTTTTCTCTAATCCCTTACCCATTTCTTTTGATCCATGATCCGGGAAGATTATTAAACCCTGCTTTACCGGATGCTTCATTTTAAGATGAGACCCCCTTGATGAAACTACGAACCATCCATCTTCTTTTAATAATCTTAATAACTCTGAACACTTCATATATCAAAAACAAAGGTAAATAATTATTTACTTTTAAAAACAAAATAATTAATAAAACACTCATTTCTCACCGCTCATCTCTCATATCTCACATCTCATATCTCACCTCTCATCTCTCATTCTCCCCTTATTCGCTACTCATTGCGCCGGAATTGGAATCCAGCCCTTTCATCGATCCTGTTCCGGCGCCCCTCATTTAAAATAATCTGTACTACAATTCCTCAACCTCTACGAGGTTGTTTTTCTTCTGCAATTAATAACCCAAATCGCCGCCAGGCGAGGATCATTAACAAATTTTATTTGTAAAACCAATTAAATCCTAATCGCCGTAAGGCGACAGAAATTTTTATAATGTTAACGGATTTCATACGGCCTTAGAGAATTTTGAGGGCCGAGCGTCAAGAAATTGCCCAGTGGGCAATTTTAGCGAGGAGCCAGTCTGCAGGGGAGCGCGACTGTTTTGAGGCTTGCTGCGAGGGCCTGCTGTAAGCAATACTGTCTGAGCGATCCGCCCTCAGGCGGAGAGCGAGTTGTATTGCGTGGGCAAGCCGAAAAACATGAGCCCCGAAATTATCTGCAGCCTTGATCTTTCTTTGGTTACTTTCTTTATATCAAGATAAAGAAAGTAACTGGGTCCCGATAGCTATCGGGATGGGGCAACGCTCCATATTATATACAAATAAATGAACAATCGGTGTTAGGGGCAACGCCCCATAATTTATACAACTCCTTCCTTGCCGATCGCAGATCGTCAAATCTCCCCCCCTGCAACTTTATATATGATATATCAGTCATTTTTGAACAACTTCACTATTTTTTTTCTTAATTTACATTTAGAAAGATCTCTTTACTGAAATAAATGGAAAAACAAAGGTTCAGAGTCATAACCCTTATTGCCGATATTTCTATACTGGCGATATCGTTCCTCCTTATGGTATGGACCAAACCTGCCAGTCTGAGAGTTTATATTCCCTCACACAGTATTTTCTTTGCCATCCTCGCAGTAATCTGGCTTCTTGTTTCCCTGGTAAACGGGAAGATGCACAGGGGGAAGATCATTAATTTTACATCATTATTCAACAGGGTTCTGGTCAGTAACCTAATTTCAATTGCGATCACAGCTCTTATAATGTATGCCTTCCGGGATCTTGATTTCTCCAGGACAATCGTTCTTGGTACTGCGATAGTTGCCACATTCCTTGAACTTTCATTCGGTTCAATCTATATTGCCTATAAAAAAGCAACTATACAAGACTACGAAGAGTATGAAAAATACAGATCATACAGGAAGCCGAGCGAATACGAACTCGTTGGTGGGATAAATGGTAATGGAAATCACCAGGAGACGATCATTGAAGTCAACCCCGGGATAATTCAAGCCATTGAAGCAGAGTCGGGTCCTGAAATAGCACAGGCTGTCATTAAGATGACCGGGCCAAAACTTTCAGAACGCACCGCTGTTCTTTCAACAACAACAATATTCAATATTACAAGCCTTCCGGAAGATAAATACACCTATATCATAAACCTGCATAAGATCAATGATATTAAAAATCTTGATTCTTTCATTGATGCCGTCAATCAGAAACTGGAAACAAAAGGATATTTCTTCTGCTCTGTCGAGACAAAAGATCAGAGGAAGAAAAGGGTATTGAAGAAGTTTCCTCCGGTTCTGAATTATATTTTTTACTCCTTCGATTTTGTGGTGAAGCGTGTTCTTCCCAAGCTGAAGTTCACACGTCCG
>Ga0209226_10000108_pt1 | contig 56238 bp, 52 predicted proteins | sample BarGraNGADG00212_2_FD_184497 | JGI IMG/M metagenome (GOLD analysis project Ga0209226, IMG submission 184497) | Arctic peat soil microbial communities from Barrow, Alaska, USA - Barrow Graham LP Ref core NGADG0011-212 (SPAdes) (version 2) | ecosystem: Environmental > Terrestrial > Soil >...
CAGTTAATCCACTCAAGTCTGCTTTTACGTGCTCTTTCATCTTTTGCTCATCAAAACCAGTACTTGAGGCATTCCATGTTGACGGGTCGCCACTGTGACAAAGGGCGCAGTTGTTGCTTACGTTTGCCTGCACCTGCACGAATCCGGCGGGACTAACGCTAGTGGCGGCGCTTCCATCAACTAAGAAAGAAACCTGGGGCGTTGCAGGGCTAGTAAGATCGACGCCGGCGACCTTAGGTGTGGAATTATCAGAGTCTGTTACTCGAATCAAGTAATGGCCAGGGTTTAGATCGGATGGTGGGACCCAGCGGTACGCGATCTGGCTGCTCGCTCCCTGAACCAAGCTATTCGAGCCACCGCCTGTCACTTGCGCGATCGACGTCCAAGCGCTTCCTTCGTCGTCAATGCCATTGTTATTAGCGTCATAGTAATATTCGATCTTTGCAGTGTTTCCAGCCTTTCCGAGATCGGACTGTATGTAGATTGCAGATCCGGCGTTAACCACTTTCTTATCAACGGTAATCATAGTCGTCGCTGCAATCGGCGCAGCGATAAAAGCAGCGACAAGTGCGGTGACTATAAGGATTGGAATATACGCACGTAATCGCGCTCTCTCCATGGATCTCACACCTCAAAAACGATAATAGGCCCAGATCGTACGATTAAACGTATATCTATAAAAAAGCTTCGAAATTGACTTAAAAAGAGGGGTAAGCGCTTAGGGGCTGTTCTTAGCCGTTTTTACGCGTGTTCCGTCGATGTCTGTTAAAACGGCATCAACGCGTTGTGTGGCCTCGACCCCGCCGCCCCACAGGAGCGCAAAGCTTGCCTCGAGATATTGCGCGTATTCGGGGCTGTTTGTCCAGAAAGCCGTGTCAGTTGCGTCCTTTCCATGGCGGAGCGCGTCAAACGTTATCGTCGTCAGACTTTCGCGAGTATCAGAAACGAGGTACCGCATTCCAGAATAATCGTCGTAGTGGCGCACCTCTATCCCTCCTGCAAGCGCCTCACGCACTGAACTGACGTTTTTTGACAGAACTTCCGTGATAAACTTCACGCGAACGCCTCTATCAACTGCGTTGATGCAATGCTCGAGAATCCCACTAGTGGAAAGTATTGTGAGGCCCGTGAGTGATGAGATGAACGTAATGCGCGCTTCAGCCGTGCTGACTAGCTGCTCTGTAATGGCAAGCGTGTTTGAACGGCCTTTAATCACTTTAAACGTGTAAAGCTCGTCTCCACGGGTCTCGCTTGACAAGTACTCTTGTGTGAGCTTTAGCACTTGATCACGATTCTCTTCCATCCAACGGAGCTCATGCGCGTGCTGCATCATTGCTTCGGTGAGCGCCGCTTCGGCGGCAACCGCCGCGTATTTAGTCGGCTTTTCGACCGACTCCTCAACCATCCCTTTTTCGGTGAGCATTTCCAAAAGACGATAGATGTCGACCCGGTAGCTGTGTAGCAGTTTAGCGAGCTCACCCGTTGTTTTCGGGCCATACTTCAGCAAAATGACATAGAGGTGGCCCTCTTTCGAGCTGAGGCCAAAAGCTTGCAGCTTTTCGACCAGCGCTTGCTGCATAACTTGGACTACGTGGCAGACTGATTTATGCCTTTGTATCGGCCTCTCCGCGACATTACATAAAAAGAAGGAGGGGCAGCCCCCACTTGCTGTAGAAGCCCACAATGTTACTGCGGTGCGTCCGGGGCACATTCAACACATCTTAACCACTTGGTAACCATTTCATTCTTTGACCACAAGATGTGCCTGTGCGAATTCAATTAAACGCATAAGCCCAAATTAAAGCCACGGGTCTAAAAGACGTCAAGCAATGCGAAGATTTGGGAGGCGCTTTGCACTGTGCCAAATAACTGCTAATATAAGGCCACTTGCCCGGAAAGACAAGATAAGGCGGTTCTTAACAAAACTAACAAGAGAAGCTACTTTTTGTAGCAGCTATAGATCCGCTCAAACTCGCCAAGCACAATTAGGCGCTTCTCGGCAGAGCATGACGCAAAAGTTATACCACCATCTATCGTTGCGATGTGTGAGGTCGGCTATATTGCCGCGGTATTAGACGCGAATCCACCGTAAGTTAGTCTATTGTGTATTTCGACTCAGGAAGAGTATGGGCGACGTTGACTGGCAGCTGTTTGATATAAGCAAGATCCCCCTACGGCGCTGCTCGCTTTGCCGCTATCAGGCCAAGTTCAAGGCCTCGGCGACGGACTACTATTATTGCGCACGCCTTAAACAATGGACCTCTTCAGTCTTTGAATGCCCTTTCTGGGACGCACGAGAGGATTGGAAAGAATGGTATGTTTATTGCACTAAACTGAGGCAAAAAGAGGCTGATGTTTAAATCGCATGTAAGAAACGGCACTGCTCATTGGGGCCCCGTAACCTCGCTAGGCTAAGATGATCGTTTAACTAACGACGTATTTCATTGGACAACCGAGATGGTTATAGCACTCCCTTGGTGCTTCTGATTCCCTCTCTCGGCTGCAGTGCTTCGCTGAGCGCGACTCCGAGCGCTTTGAATATAGCCTCGATCGTGTGATGGTCGTCTGAACCGTAGGCGTTGACGTGAATCGTCAGCATCGCGTGCGACGAGAGCGATTGGATAAAGTGCCTCACCAAGCTTGCGTCGATGCCATCGACGCCCGAAGCGATTGTAGCATTGAATACAACGTAGCTCCGCCCTGCTGCGTCCACGGCGATGGTGGCCAGGGAATCGTCCATAGGTATAGACGCCCCTCCGAACCGTTTGATACCTGCCGTGTCTGCAATCACGTTTTTGAGTGCCATGCCAAGTGCGATGCCGACGTCCTCTACAACGTGATGCGGGTTGCCATCACTGCGCACAGCGAGGTGCAGTCCGATCCCGCCATGCAGGGAGAGCGCTTCGAGCACGTGTGTGAAAAATGGGACGCCGGTCTCTATGGTCGTCTCCGATGGATCATCGAGGTTAACGTGCAGGTCAATAGTAGTCTCTTTCGTCTGCCTCTGAACGTTGGCTGTGCGCATTTTAACTCATACCTTAAAGGTCACTCACTATTTTAAAAACATCGTTGAGTGTAAACTTCGCCATATATATCGCAGAGCCGACCACAACACCGGCGGCTCCTGTCGAGGCGATCGCTCGTATATCATCTAAACGCCCAACGCCACCAGCTGCAACAACGGGCACGTCTACGTACTCTACGAGGTTCTTAACGATGTCGGTGCGAATGCCGCCCATCATGCCTTCGACCTCGACGTCAGTGAAGAGTAGAGAACCCGCCCCCAAATCCTGAAACACGAGGCCCAGTTCTTGAGGTCGTAGGCCTGAGCTGCGCGTCCACCCCTCTATGAGGACCTCGCCCCCTCGTGCGTCGACTGACACCATGACAGACGCACTGCCAAACTCAGCGCTCAGGTCGTAGACGATCGTTGGATCCCGGACGGCAGCGGTGCCTAGAATCACGCGGTCGGCTCCCATCTGGAGTAGGTCGGCAGCATCTTGACGGGAGCGAACTCCGCCCCCGACCTGGATAAACACGTCGAGTTTTGCCAGCTTGTAGACAAGCTTCAGATTTCGGGGTTTTCCAAACGCGCCGTCGAGGTCGATCACATGCAAGCTGCTGGCCCCACTGCTGATCCAATGTTCTGCGACGGATAGGGGATCTTCAAGTGAAACAAGGACGTTTTCAGGTGCCCCTCCGACCAGCTGGACACATCGACCATCTTTAATATCTATTGCGGGAAAGACGTCGAATGACATGGCAAACTCTCCTTGTTTTAGGTAGTCTCGGTCTGTTTCGTAAGTGTATTAATCGTTTGGCTTGTTCGCATCTTTCCTCTGCGTAATCTCCGTGAGCTAGGCAAACATAGTCTTGTTCACCTGTGAATTGAGACGTTTAAAAGGGCGCATATGTATATCGCCTAAATCTGTAACTAACCCCTGCGAGGACGGAAGCGGCGTCGAAGACTGCGACGTGACGCGTTCTATAGCTAGCTTGAACTCAGTTTAGGCGGCCATATGCGCTTTAAGCTCTTCTAAAAGAACGATTGTAGCCTCCTTATCGAGCGGCTTGTTGTCATTTCCACACTTAGGCGAGTAGATGCACGCAGGGCATCCAACCTCACACGAGCAGCCTCCAACGAGCTCCAGTGTCATCGTAGCAATGTCGGCGAACAGTTCAACCGCTTTTTCGGAAAGGCCGATCCCTCCCTCGAAGCCATCGTAGATGAAGATCGTAGGTTGGCCAGTATCCGGATGGTGCATTGCAGAAACGCCTCCAATGTCGCGTCGATCACACATTACATGCAGCGGCATTACCGCTATAAGAGCGTGTTCTGCTCCGTGTATTCCACCTGTGACGTCGAGTTGTTTGTTTTCGACGCGCGCGACGGCGGCTTCAGGCACGATAAACCACAGCGCCGTCGTTTTAAAGCGGAGGGGCGGCAGGTCGAGACTTTCCGCACTAATCACTTGATCATAGCGAAGCGTTTTGTATCCGACGTACTGCTCGACGACTTCGACAGCACCGAATGATATAGTCAACGCGCCTTTTTGCTGTGTTTCGAACTCTTCTATTATGTGAAGTTCAACGGTTTTAATGGGCTCGGTAAAAAAGTCGACGTCCTTTTTGTTCACGGAAATGATGCCAGCACTCAAATTGAGCTGCTCGACGACGTAGGTCTCGCCATCGTGAAGTACGACGGCCCCTTTATGAGCCTCTCGATATGCGCGGGTTTCATCAAGCGTTTCGAGCAATCGTCCTTCGTACAGCATCTTGAATACTTGCGAGGAGAGTCCGTTTAAGGGCACTGCCTCCGTTGCTCTACCTGTGCCTGAGTAAACCCATCCGCTAGCGGTATTTTTAGCTAGGCCTTGACGCTCGAGTTCCTCTAACGATGCTGCGAGAAGTTTCGGAAAGTAAACCTCATCGTGAGGGAGCCGTACCGGCAGCTCCGCCGCAGCACACATGGCGTGTCCTATAGTAATATATTCGTTTGAAATATCGATAATGGCGTGTTCGTGGGACCAACCGAACAATACATCAGGATGCTTCATAAAGTACTGATCAAGGGGATCGTAGAATCCAACTAACGTCGCTAAAGAATCGCCATTACCTCTGCCCGCCCGTCCAGCCTGCTGCATCGTTGATACGATCGTCCCTGGATAGCCCGCCATGATTACAGCATCCAAGCTCCCGATGTCAATGCCAAGTTCCAGCGCGTTCGTTGACGTGATACCTGCTAAGCTGCCGCTTTTCAAACGCGCTTCTATCTGCCGCCGCGTCGCAGGCAAGTAGCCCGCACGATAAGCAGCAATGCGGTCGGCGAGAGATGGGGTTACTTCTCTAATGTCTTTTCGAGCCCAAAGGGCAATAAGCTCTGCCATCTTTCGGGACGGCGTAAAACAAAGCGTCTGCAGTTTGTTTCGGATGAAAAGGAGAAATAAGTCTTCGACCTCCCGATGAGCGGAACGGGTGCGAATGCCGTTCGCGTATGGGTTATACAGAACGAAATATTTGCGGTCGCGCGGGGATCCATCTCGTGCGATCAGGTCGAACGTCGTTCCGGTGAGTCTCTCGCCGAATTCGATCGGATTTGCGAGCGTGGCGGTAGAAATGACAAACTGTGGGTGCGATCCGTAATAATCACAGAGCCGGCGCAGTCGCCTCACCAGCAGCGCAACATTCGATCCGAATACCCCACGATACACGTGGGCCTCGTCAAGGACGATAAACTTCAGGTGAGCTAGAAATCGCTGCCACTTGTAATGCCAAGGCAGGACGTGATGGAGCTCGTAGGGGTTAGTAATCACAATCCTCGCCGTCGCTCGAATCTTCGGCCGTTTGTGTGAAGGGGTGTCTCCGTCATAAATGCTAGGATTGACCGGTATGCCACAGATTCGCTCAAGCTCATCGAGCACCTTCAGTTGATCATTCGCTAGGGCTTTTGTGGGGAACACGTAGAGAGCAGTCGCGCTGCGGTCGCGCTCGAGCTCCTCGAAAATCGGAACATTGAAGGCGAGTGTCTTACCGGACGCTGTGGAGGTGGTGATGACGACGTTTTTGCCTGCACGTAGCGCCTTACGAGCATCGCTTTGGTGCTGATACAACCGAATTGTCTTGCGCTGCAGATACGCTTCGACTTTTGATTCAATATCGCTGGCCTCACCGTAAACTGGTTCTCTGGCGGGCAACACTTTGATATGCTCGACTTTGTTGAAATATGCCGGATCGCTCTGTAGGATTCGGAGAACGGCTTTGACAGACGTGCTTATCCCTCGCACAGCTTGGAAAAAATGTGCGCCAGCGCGACGAGATCCTGTCGATTATGCTCAATCACGGCTAGCAAGGGCCCGATATTTTGCGTCCGTAGGTACGTCTCATAGAACTCAGGAACTAAGGCGCCAGGAATGTCGGTTTCGCGAGCGCCGAGAAGATGCTTCTGGATAGTGAATAGCCTAAAGTCGGGCATCACCCCATGCCACTTTCTCCGTGCGAAGTGGAGCGCGTCGAAGTGCGCTCTGTGCAAATCGCCGTGTATCTGGTAGTAAGCGAGACGTTGCTCAAGGTATGGCACGTCAAAAGTTCGCCCGTTGTACGTGACGAGCGCACAATGTGCGTCGACGTGAGAAAGAAACGCAGCTAGCGCAGCGGGCTCTTCGTGCACGTCCCTGAGAACATATTGGTACACGTTTAGGGTCTCGCCGATCGATTTAGCCAGCCCTATAATTATGATCGGACTGGAGAAAAGCCCCAACGTCTCGATGTCAACAAAGAGCAACTCGTCCGGTGTGTGAAAGCCCGAGGTATGTAATGCAAGCGGATGCGATTTTGAGAACCGCTCTCCTATCCACTCGATTATCTCGCCCGTATCGAGTGCTTCGATAAGTTCTAGGAAACGACGTGCCTGCTCCCCAAAGCGGTTGTGCTCAACGAGATCTTCGATAGTACGATAGCCACCGTCCTTCAAGGCGTTCTCGGTAGCCTCTCTAACGCCAAAAAGGAGTTTAAAATCTGATATTAAGCTCTCCTTGGCTTTATTTGAGCATATCGTCTGTAACCTTACCTTCTCTAACGACTCTATACGGTAACACGTCCCTCGCTCGTTCACGAGCTCGCTCCCTGGGATTATTTCTTCGAGCACATCTCCTTCATGCTCTTTAATCAGAGCTCGCTTGAGTTCGAGGGCTTGTGTATAGTCATTCTGGCCCTGAGTGTAAAACAGCGCAGGGATAAACTGAGAGGAATTCGCGCTTTGTTTGTAAGCGACATCGCTTGTTAAAGTCACGCGAGACCTGAGGCCCTCGCCGACCCTCTTGAGTTTTCGATTGTCTTGTCCTTCACTCAACACGATTGGACGTCCCCACCTTTGAATGGTGCAAAAAACGCCGTTGGCCAATTTGCTTAGACACAGTACAAACGAGTGTTTGCCGACTTAAGTCTTTGTCCGGCCCCTCTTTCTGTCAACACTCGACCATAAAATCTCTACGAAGGCGCCGTAATCTAACGCTGCCATTCTATTGACGCGGCCTAACGTTGATCTATTTGCTCACGGAAACGCCAATCAACGGCCCATATATTCATATACATAAGAAGGAAGCCCAGTAGGGGACAATTCTTGGGGGAGCGTCAAATAGTAATTCGGAAAGATGAGGGTGGTTATTTCATCGCGTCGTGCCCGTCCTTGAAAGGCTGTCACTCCTACGGTAACACAATTGAAGAGGCCTTCGATAACATTAAAGAGTGCATTCAGCTCTGTGAGGAAGAGCTTGAGGAGGGGAGAAAGATCTGAAGTTGAAGTCGAGGTGTGAGCAAACAAGCGCTATTGCAGCAAGCGCCGAAAAGTTCCCCTTGATCAGCGGGAGCGAGCTAGTAAAGTTCTTGGAATCTATCGGTTTTCGCGTCACTCGAACGCGAGGATCACACGTTCGTTTAGTCGCCGAGGACGGACGAGCAACTACAATACCGATTCACGCACATCGCCAGCTTCCCACAGGATTGCTGCACGGCATCATTCATGAGCTCCAAATGAGCAGAACCGATTTTTTCAAGATGTGGAGTTGTTACGAAAAGGCGTAGTGTACAAGCTCTATCAGCTGTTTCGGTGCCCATCAGGTGCTTCGCAAGCTAAGATGCGCTATTTGCGTTTCTGCTCACTTACGCTTCGAATTGTCGTAACTTATCAACAATGCTGTCGTGAAGCGTTCGGTTTGTAGAACATAGAAGCGATAGATTTGAAGCGGTTACTGGGGCATCGAATAGGCTGCCGTCATCCGTTGTTATGATTCCGTTCGACTCCTGCAAGATAAGTCGCGCAGCGGCGATGTCATAACTGCTGAGGCGGTCTCGGGTGTCGATGACTGCGTCGAGCGTCCCGGTGGCGACTTGGCAAATATCGTAAGCAATGCTCCCGAAAATCCGCACCTTAGCGCTCTTTTCGAACTCGATGAGTCCGCGCGGAATGTGCGACACGCCATAGGCGTATCCGGCAACAACGGGCTTATAGCGCGGTACTTTCCGTGTTACAATCGGCGTTTGATTGAGGCGGGCTCCTTGGCCCCTTTCGGCTGCATACACATCTAGCGAGTTCGTTACGACCGCGCCTATACTGATGTCACTGAGCAAAACGTCGTCGATTTTTGGCGCATATGCAAGCGACGAGCAAAAGTAAGGAAAGCCAATCGCGAGATTGGTTGATCCGTCGATCGGATCAAACACGAACGTGCAGCTCGGGTCGTCGCCTATAATTCGGTCGCCGCGTTCTTCTGAGACAATGCGCGCGCTAACGCCCCATTCGAACAATTCGTCTTGCAGGCTCTGCTCTGCAACGAGGTCGAACCTCCTCGTCACATCGCGCTCCTTGTACTTTGTTATCGCCGAGAAGTTTCCATCCGCTCTGACGAACGCAAGCACGGATTCCATCGCCCGTGTAGCTAAAGTGGTAACATCATCAAGTTCCATTGAACCGCCGCTTAATCTCTTGAACGATAATCTCGGCTGCCTCTGCTGGCCCAACGCTCTCGCTGTCTATTGTCAACTCGGGGTTTTCAGTCATCTCGTACGGTACATTTACGCCAGGAACCGCAGCCTCAGGTGCCTTCGATTTTTCGTAGATCCCCCGTGGTGTGAACTCTGCAATACGATGGACCTCTCGTCGCTTGCACGTTTCGAGAGAACAGCTGACATATATTTCAACAAAGCGTGGTATTAGTCGTCGGGCGAGATTCCGATATCGTTTTCGGTTTGCAGTTGCGTCGATTATGACATTTACACCGCATTCTGTGAGCGCCTTTGCCGTATAAGCGAGAAATGCGTACAAGATGTCGCGCTCTTGCTCAGAATACGTCGGGTGGGGTGTGACGATAGTGCGAATCTCGTCAAGTTGGAGCATCCGCAGCTTCTTACCTTTGAGCTTGGCTGCAACCTCCCTAACCACAGAGGTTTTGCCGCTCCCTGGCAGTCCTGTGATCCAGATCGCCCAAGCCATATCTAAGTGACACTCCTCTCCTTTCTTCAATCTTTAAGGAGCTCGTTTACGTTTCGGTAGTCGAATGTCTCAACCTCAAGTACATTCCTTACGAAGTTGAATAGCCGCTGCCGCACCTGTAGATCAATGTGCGGATACCATATTGGGCTTGCGACCACGAGCCCCCTGAACCCATAGAATGGCTGTATAACTTCAAGCAGTTCGTGATCCTGCGTCTTTTCGAGGTAGTTGCTTAGGAATCTTTCAAAAAGCGTCTTGAACTCCTTTGCCAGCTTCCCATACTTTTGAATTGAATAGAAAAGGTAGTTTACACTCAACGACGTGATGTCGTCAGCCGCTTCACCAAATTCTCCGCGGCTCCTGTCGAGAACCGTAAAATCGGTGCCATCTCTGAACATGATGTTCCACGGGTGATAGTCACCGTGCACCATACAAAGTCGATGTGCGCGGTTCTTTAGCGTATACCGCCAGTCTATGCATCGCTTTTCGAAAAGACGGAAGTCATCTTGCGAAAATACGTCGAACGTTTGAGGATAGCTATCGACCAGGCCCATAATAAGCTCCCCGTGACCCACTAGATCGCGAATGCGGCGCGTATAAATGACAGGGTCGGCCTGTCTTATGGCGTGGATCTCTGCGAGGTAATCTGAGAGCGCTTGAGCGCGAGCGACGTCAAGTTTGGTGAGCGTCCCTGTATCCTTGACGCGGTCGAGGTCGTAGAAGTATTCAGTCCCAGCGACTAAGTCCATTAGGATAAAATATTCGTCGGCGTCGCGAGCAGACCGCATTTGACCCTCACGGGTGAAGTAACCTACGTCGAAAGCGCGTACGTGCCGGGGCAGTAAGCCAAACGTAGCGTGCTGCCAGATGAGTATCTGAGCCCGGTCGGAAAAGTGGTCGTGACCAAAGCCGCCCTCTCGTCGCATCGACGACAGCACGACGGACTTGAGAACGCCGTCCAATGAAAATGTGATCTGGTAGGGCTTTCCATAACCAAAGCCTTTGAGCTCAGCTGCTGGCTGCCCAAGTTCACTGACCTGTATGACGCTTGCGTCACGTCCAAACACTTCTTTGATATAATCGTCGATCGCCGTCATTGTTTACCATTCCTTAAGCGCTTCTGTTATGTGCCGCGACAAGCCCACACGAACAGGCCTACGTTCCGACTGTCCACGAGTGGAGGTACGCCTCCTGCTCCGCGGTGAGTTGCTCGATGTCAATGCCGATTGCCCCTAGTTTGAGAGCAGCGACTCGCTTGTCGATAGCAGTTGGTACGGGGTGCACGGCACTGTTTAGACGTGCGTGATTCTCGACGATGTATCTGACACACAGTGCCTGATTGGCAAAACTCATGTCCATAACTTCTGGGGGGTGCCCGAAGGCTGCCGAGAGGTTGATAAGCCGCCCTTCCGCAAGCACATAAAGCGTCCTGCCATCAGCCATTCGATACTCGTCCACGTTCTCTTTGACGTTCGCCGTGCCAGTAGCCATCTCCTTGAGCTCCTCTAAGTCGAGTTCCACGTTGAAGTGCCCTGAATTGCACACGATAGCTTGGTCTTTCATGACCGCAAAGTGTTCTCCTCGAATGACAGAGACGTCCCCAGTCACTGTAATAAAAAGGTCCCCGATCCGCGCTGCCTCGAGCATCGACATCACTCTAAAGCCGTCCATGGCTGCTTCAAGGGCCTTTCGCGGCTCGACCTCGATAACCACCACGTTCGCACCAAGACCTTTCGCACGCGCTGCGACGCCTCTGCCGCACCATCCATAACCCACAATGACGACGGTTTTTCCAGCAAATAGGAAATTCGTTGCGTTCATAATGCCGTGAAGCGTGCTCTGTCCAGTCCCGTACCTGTTGTCAAACATCATCTTGGTTTCTGCGTCGTTGACAGCTACGACAGGATATTTAAGGGCGCCTTCTGCCGCCATTGCCCTCAGCCTGACCACCCCTGTCGTCGTTTCCTCACAGCCGCCCATTATCGCGCTCAGGTATTCTTTGTGATCCCCGTGAACCGTAGCGATGACGTCCGCGCCGTCGTCAAGCGTGACTTGTGGTCCGATCTTCAGTGCCTCCTCCATACAAGTGTAGTACTCGTCATCACTTTCACCTCGAAAGGCGCAGACTACAATCCCGCTTTTTGCGAGGGCGGCCGCGACGTCATCTTGTGTGCTGAGGGGATTTGAGCCGGTAAGCGCAACATTTGCCCCTCCGGCTTGTAACGTACGAATGAGGTTTGCCGTCTCGACCGTTACGTGCAGACACGCGATGATGTTAATCCCTTTAAGTGGTGTGTCACGCACAAACTCAGCCTTAATCCTTTCAAGAACAGGCATATGTCTGCGCGCCCATTCAATCCTTTTTTCACCTTCATCAGCGAGGTTTATGTCCTTTATTATATTCTTCATCGTAAAATCTCTCGTGTATCGTGATTGAGGTCCCGTAACCATACGATTTATATAGGTACTAATAATAAAGCCAACCCGTAAAAAGGTTGTCAATAGGGAGCGAATCGAGATACAATGTCTAAAAATAGCTTTTTATTCACCTCTGAATCGGTCACGGAAGGGCACCCAGACAAGGTTTGTGATCAGATAGCAGATGCGATACTGGACTCGATTATCGAGCACGATCCTCGGAATGCTCGCGTAGCATGCGAAGTGGCGGTGACGACGGGGCTTGCCGTGGTGATCGGAGAGATTACCACAACGTGTAGCGTCGATATACCAAGCGTGGTGCGGGACACGATCCGTGACATAGGCTACGTCGATTCACGATTTGGGTTCGATTCAGACAACTGCGGCATAGTGGTGTCAGTCAAGGAACAATCGCCCGACATTGCCCAAGGCGTCAACAAGTCACTTGAGTGTCGGATTACGTCTGTGAGCGAGGACGCTGTAGACGATGAGCGTCAGCCCTCGCTTTCCTCTGTCCCCGAGGACGCGGAGCTTGGCGCCGGTGATCAGGGCATGGTGTTCGGCTACGCGACAAACGAGACACCGGAGCTTATGCCGATGCCTATTTCGCTCGCGAACAAGCTTGCGTTGCGGCTTACTGAGGTTAGGAAGTCCGGAGATATAAGTTACCTCGGACCTGACGGAAAGACTCAGGTTACGGTAGAATATGTTAACGACGCTCCAGCACGCGTCGACACGGTCATTGTCTCTTCGCAACACACTGCTGATGTCGCGCTTGACACAATTGAACGTGACATTCGGGCAAAGGTAATCGACGTCGTAATCCCCCCTTCTATGATGGACGACAACACGAAGGTGTTGGTTAACCCGACAGGTCGGTTTGTCATTGGCGGCCCTAAGGGTGATGCCGGCATGTCAGGACGAAAAATCATAGTTGACACGTACGGAGGGATGGCACGACATGGAGGGGGTTCTTTTTCAGGAAAGGACCCGACAAAGGTCGATCGGTCAGCGGCTTACGCAGCGAGGTATATCGCAAAAAACGTCGTCGCGGCAGGACTTGCTGATAAGTGCGAGATTCAAGTCTCTTATGCAATCGGCGTAGCGCAGCCGCTCGCGATTTGCGTCAACACGTTTGGCACAGCGCACATACCCGAAGCGACCATCTCTGAGATTATAATGCGGCGTTTCGCACTCACCCCGGGATGGATCATCAATACTTTTCGACTTAGACGGCCGATCTATCGACAAGTTGCTGCTTATGGACATTTTGGTCGCGCTGATCTTGATCTACCATGGGAGCGCACTGACAGCGCAGGGGTGCTTCAGAGTGACGCAAACGCGCTGAAGCTACGCTGAATGTGTTGAGCACGTAGTATACGTTCGTTTTTGGGGGGTAGCTGTAGGCCAAACGTAATGTGCAGGGAATGATCGATTGAAGATTGGAATTTTGGGGACCATTTCGTGGAGGACCCCACCACGCCACTATGGGCCTTGGGAAACGGTCGTGCATTACCTCACTGAGGGTTTAGTCGAACGAGGTTACGACGTTACCCTCTTTGCGACCGGTGATTCTATTACGAATGCGAAGCTTGAATGGGTGTGCCCGCACGGCTTCTATGAAGATGAATCACTTGACGCTGGCGTCTGTCAGTGGCTCCATATCTCGAACGCTTTTGAAAAAGCGCGCGAATTCGACATTCTTCACAGCCACTATGATTTCTATCCATTGACGTTTTCGAGACTCACAAGCACCCCCATTCTAACGACCATCCACGGATTCTCTTCGGAACGGATTCTTCCTGTATACAGGAAATACCGGGACAATTATTTCGTGTCCATCAGCGATAGCGACCGAGCTGAAGGGCTAAACTATGTCGCCACTGTGTACAATGGCATCGCAGTCGACTCCTTTGACTATAGCGATGCTCCAGGTGATTATCTCCTCTTCTTCGGGCGCATATCTTATGAAAAGGGCACTCATCGCGCTATCGAGGTGGCAAAGGAAACGGGTATGACTCTTAAGATCGCCGGACTCGTTGCGAGCGAACATCGTGCCTACTTCGAGAAGTGCGTTAAGCCTGAGATTGATGGGGAGCAGATACAATATCTCGGCATGGTGAACGAAGAAACAAGGAAGGAGCTTTTCAAGCGGGCTTATTGTAGCTTGCACCTGATTTCGTTTGCGGAACCGTTCGGCCTTACACTTGTTGAGTCTCTCGCCTGTGGTACGCCTGTTATTGCGACAAACAAGGGAAGCGTGCCAGAGATACTTATCAATGGCGAGACAGGATTCATCGTTGAGAGCATCCCCGACGCTATCGATAAGGTGGGCCTCATTCAAAGCATTAGAAGACAGAACTGCAGAAGGCGCGCCGAGTTCTTCGATGTAGATCGCATGGTAGAGGGGTATATCAAGGTCTATGAAACGATCATGGAGCGAGAGGCTACGATGCCGCCTATGTAAGTGATGAACCTAAACAAGCTTCGGACATTCTGCAGATACATCGCGTCTGACGATCTGTCTGTGGTATTCTTCTTTGCTTCCCTCGCTTTTTGTATAGCGCTCTGGAACGTAAACATCTTTATCAACGATGAGGTTACGCTCGCGGCACAGCTCATCAATCTCGGACACGGGGTTCTTTCGTTAGAGATGACGCCGACGAGGCTTTACGAAGGTCTGAGTTTCGGAGCGTCGGGGCCACTACTTGCATTTACCTATCAAGGCCACGTGTACGCGTTCTATACGCACGCGCTCGCTGTCTTCGCAGCGCCGTTTTACGCCCTCTTGTACATCATCAGTGCTACCGTTGGAATCAGGCTCTTCTTCAGTTGTCTCTGGTCGTTTAGCATATTCATGGTAAGCTGGTTTTTAGGAAGGCATTGGGGTAAGGCGCGACTCGGCCGCGACCTCGGCGTATTTGGCGGGCTTGTCTTGCTGATCATCAACGGCTACTTTGCGACGAAGCTGCCACCGCTTGAGTTCGATCAGTGGGGCGCTCTTATGGCTATCCAGCTGTTCAATATCCTTGCAACGTCAGTCATCGTCGTCCTTTCACTGCGTATCTTTGCGAGGTACTTTGCTGACAGTCGCATCGCTGCGTTCGGGGCTGCTTATATACTCGTTGCCACGCCAATCACGTTCTGGGCAGTTTCAGCGAAGGATCATACAGCGTCGGTGTTGCTGATCGTAGCGAGTATTTGGAGCCTCTACACGTATCTTCTGGACGGAAAAACGCGTTATCGCTACCTTTCGTACGTCCTAGTTGGCCTTAGTTTTTGGGTTCGGGTATTTGATGCCATTCCACTCCTCATCGCCATCGTTTTGACGGATTTACTGACTTCAGAGGGGCGAATTAAAGCATTGATTACGGCTGCGGTGACGGTCACGCTTGCGATGATCCCGTACATCATTAACAACTACCTGCTGTTTGGCAACCCATTCTTGTCACCTGTCTACCTAAGTGCCCACCAAGAAATCGCTCAACAGACCTCCATCGCCGCAGGGAATGCCAGCTCAGCACTCTTCGCCACGATTGAACGACTTCCGGCGCTCTTTTTTAGCGAGTGGAACGTACAAAACAGTGCTAACTGGCCACAGCATCTTTACCACGTGCTGTTCTACGTCAACATGCCGGTAACGCTCTCGGTCTTCCAGATATGCCCCCTCTTGATAATTCCCATCTTTGCTTCGCTTCCCTACGTTCTGCAAAAGCTCGCGAGATCCAAGAAGGGCGCTAGGCGCCTAAAAATAGATAATAAACATGCGATTGCAGTGACATTTTTCGTCTGTATCGTCGCTCATCTCATATTCTACGCACCGTTCCAAGAGCAGGGATTTGGACTTGACATGCGCTATTTCTTGCCTCTCTATATCCCTCTCCTCTTCTTCACGCTCGCAAGCATCCGTGAAGTTCTCGTGCATGTAGCGCACATAGAGCGTACATTCGCCGCCGCTTGGATCATATTCGCAGGTTTAGCGCTTGCGTACACAACGTTATTCGCTCAAAAGATCAGCGCCTTGATCAGCTCATTGAGTTTCCCGTTTATAGGGACCATCGGAGTCATCACCGCAGCCCTCATGGTTCTCTTTGTGCCGTACTTCGTTGGCTACAGGAGAGGACTAAAAGAGCTTGCGATCTTGGTAGGATTTGCCACGTTTGTCTCTTCATATTGGCTGATTTTTGCGTCCTTGGTGTGGCAAAAGACCCCTATAGGTGTCCTCCGGCCTGGGATGATGCTCCCTATGATGGAGATTATCCATCGCATTATCATGGTGGCGATTGTATCATAAGCTAAGGGAGCAGCCAAATGCTGGACTTATCGTTATTGTCGTCGCCTATCCCTTGGCGATTTCACATCGCGTCTTGAACCCTTCCTCACTGCCTCTCCTTCAACATAGTCGTATCGGTCTAGAAACTGATCGAGCCTCGAAATAAATCCGTCGGAGCTTCCATGTTGGGGCCGGGCATCTCTTCTAAATTCTTGAGGACGGCTAGGTGGCGCATATCGTGACGTTTGCTGTCTCTGAACAGCAGTAAGCCCGTCCTGAGGCCGTTGTTGTGGTGGCATCTGAGGGCGCGCTTGCGTAAGAGGGGTGGGGCGCACAACAGGCTGTAGTGTGCGTCGCTGTCGTTCGGTGGCCGAACGGCTCAACCCTAAGAAGAAGTAGAAGGCAAAGAGGACCAATCCACTTAGCGCTGCCAGAAGGGGTGAATCTGCGACATTGAGAATGGCCACCCCACCGAACACGAGCAGCGGATACCCCAACACGATGCACGAATGAGCAGTGTTCTTAGTAAGATCGAGAGCGAAGTAAATCAACAACGTTGGCACAAAAAAGATGCTGAAAAAAGCGATGACTTGAAAGAAGACGGAGAGTTTGTAGAATCCGAATACCTGGGGCTCGAACGGATTGGCGCTAAATACGACCAGTACAAAAAGAAAAAAGAGGAGGTAGATGAAAGCAGGCAAGCTCGCTAGATCTGAAAAACCGAGGACTGACTCGTCTTGTTCACTTCTCCCGCGTTGGGCTGGACTGTCGTTGGGCTCCCGCATTAGACCACGTTGTTTTAGGGGTTCGTGCTTATTTAAATAATTTCATTTTCGCTGTTCCGGCACTTTCACACGGATGTACCTTGAGTAAGTCGTATGGCGCACGCGTTTTCCCAAAAGGGCATCTGGGATTAATGATATGGAAGGGCCGGCGTGTTCTACCGCCGAAGATGCAAAAGTGAGCATCAGAAGAACGTTCGACGGTTTACATCAGCGGTCAAATAGGGAAAAATACGGTCTTCTCTATTAGGCGGATACTTTCGCTGATCGCTTAGGTAAGCTATACGACACGTCAAAGGGAGGAAGAACCGGGGTAACTCGACAAAATATGAGATGATTCGTCCTAACCGCAGTTGGTGCATAACTGCTTGAGGGAAGGTAGGGGTCGAGGATGTGAGAGACGTGTCCAGTGAAGAGAAGGAACTTCAGCTTCAGCAGTCTTTTCGCGACAGAGTTCGTCATCCGCCATGTGTTCGTCATCTTTTGCGTCACGGTGTGCCTTCTGATATGAGATGCGACAAGGCGCGCACACTCCTCGCACGATATGTGGTGGTGAAAGGGCTGAACGACGTGCAAGGAACAAAAATGGCAAAAACGATGCTGAAGCACTCCGACTCCTTAAATGCCGGTGTGCGGGGGGGAAGCGAGTTAAAGCAGTTTGAGGAATGCCTTTCACGGGCTCGAAATTATCCAAAGATGAACCATTGGAGCTGTGAGGACGTTTGGTCCAGCAAGGAACTCCGAGAACGTGGGGCGTGCACTGGCTGGGGCTGTGAGTACTATCCTTCCGAGCCACGTGAAGAACCGGGTCGCCAAAGTGGCTACGTCGAGACCCAGATAGAACAGGAGGCCCTTACGTATTTGTTAAGCAATCCGGAGAGCATCAGCGAAGGGCTGAGGGTGGGCCTCCTTTCTGAGGGATTTATCGATGAGTATAGATGTAGAGACGGCACTTGTGTGTCTCTCAATCGCGCGCTCTGGCACGTGTGTCGGTACCTCGCTTATCACGGCCGACCGATTCGATGCACCGCAATTTTGGCTAGCCTCTCTCGAAGCCCTAAGTTGCGACCGCTCGTGGATGAGATAGAACAATACTTGCAGCGGCTTCAAAGCCGTCCATCATGTAGACACGACAAATTCATCGAGTATTTGAGCGTCATTTGTGCGCGCGGGGCCCGGCTACGGGCCCAAGAACTCGTTCGTCAAGCTGCAATTGCCTTGGCGTCGAGCGCGCTTCCACTTGACGTCATCTTGAGAACTCTTGAGCAGCAATCAAGCACCTTGTCAAACACGGCGCGCGATAAGAAACCCCTCTTTGAGCAAGACCTCAGTGACTTCGTGACAAACCTTTTCTCCAGCAGGTGCAGCGCTATTCCTACCAGTTCAGAGTGGCTGAACGCTTCTTTAGGCGGCGGCTGGAAGCCAGGCGGGATATACGCGGTCAATGCATCGTCGGCCGTGGAGGCCACGGACTTCTGTGCTTGGTGTGCTGAATTTGCTGCTCAACGCCGGTTCCCTACGATATTTGTAAGTCGCGCAATAAGCAAAGACGGCTTTGCAGAATGCGCCATGGCACGACACTGCGGCGTCGATGTGAAGGAGCTCTCGGAGTATCGTAAAAATGGCTTTTGCGATGGAGATGCGACGATGTTGGAGCGGATAGTTGAGGGAGGAGAACGGTTGAGCAGGCGAATAGCCCCCTATCTTGTAATGATAGAGGTACATTCAGAAATGACCGCTTCAGACGTGAGACGCGTCGTACGCACCGCCCAAGATCGAGTTGGCGTGGATCGTGATCTGCCAACGCTGCTAATCCTTGATCAGTTGCTGGTTCAGTCGTCTGGTAAAGGGAAACCCTCGCACACTGTAAGAGAAAGAGTCCATTTCGACGAAAACTCGCTAGTAGAAGGCGTAAAACGCCAGATGCAAGATTCATTAGTGGCGATAATCGCGGCCTTTTCGAGAATTGAGACCTTAGGCGAGGCGAAATTCGAAAAAGAAGAAGTTAACACCGCGCTTTTTCATAGCGACTTGAGGGGATCACATGCTGCTGATTGCACGTTAGCGCTCCAGTCGAAATGCGTCAAGGTGAGGAGTACAACACTTGAAAGAAACTTTAATCAGTTTGATCTTGCACGAGAGTGGTACAAAAGGTCCTATCCTCGATTTCGGGGGCACATCGATCGACTTTTTGATAAGGCCGAAGGGAACCACCCTCTTGATGAGGTAACCAGCAGTTACGCACGAATATCTCTTTTTGGGAAGGGATCAAGAACACTTGCCAATCCGGTAATCATTTACGAACGGCCTTATCATCGATTTAGAACGCTGAATATGGAACCGATAGGTTTGGAAAAGCACGATGTGGCGTTCGATAAAAACTCACCTGAGCTCTAGTCGAAGCCTTCTTGAGTTTCTGCACACATACCACTATCGCTGCCGTTATACAGAAAGTTTCTTGTAACAAATCGAGTGAGTAGTTCGTTAGATCTGTCTGAGCGTTGCAATGGCACATATTCATTTTCCAGATGGCATTCTCCCTATCCAATGGGTCGTGTTTTGGTGGTTACTAGCCATTGTTTTGCTTGTTGTTGCACTCATCGCGACCAGAAAGCACGCAATCGAGACTCAGCGATTAGCAATCGCAGGCATGCTTGCAGCCGTCTCTTTTGCCGTTTTCCAAATCGATATCCCAATTGCAGGCGGCGTTCATATGAACCTCACCCCTCTAATTGGGATCTTGGCAGGGCCGGGTATAGGATCCCTAATTATCTTCATAGTTAACCTCTTAAGCGCGGCTGTGGGTCACGGGGGATGGGGTCTTGTGGGCGCCAATACGCTCGTTAACATGAGTGAGATCACGGTAGCTTTTTATGTCTTTAGAATTACACGAAGTCGGTTTCAGATGTTCACGAGAGGTGCTATAGCTGCCATCTCAGGACTGGTCGTTGGTAACATTGTTCTGCTCGCTGTTTTAGTAATTTCGGGTATCCAAGGCAGCGAATTGTACGGCGTCGCATTGCTTATCTACTTGATTCAGATTCCCATAATTAACCTGATTGTAGCAGTCCCCGAGGCTATCATTACCGGCTTCATCGTTGATTATATGGGGAGGGTTCGACCCGATCTTCTTGGTGAATAACCTATAGGTCCCACATTATCGTGTGACCTTTTTTTCTCAGCAGCAGGTCTGCAGGGCAAACGTCTTGCTTGTGCTGTTTAATATAAGCCCGATTCGTTACAAGCTCGCGAAAGTAGTTGCGTTCGAAACAACTGAAGTCGCACAGCGCAATACTCCGTGCTCCACCTCGCGAAACACCATTGAGAAAATGCACGCCTTCACTTCTTGTCTACGACCACGGCCGTTCCGTATGCTAAGATCTCCTGCATGTAGTTAGAGATCTCTGACGAGTCAAAATAAGCGCTTATTATGCCGTTTGCTCCGACTGACTTGGCGTGCCCAACCAGCCGATATAGCGCCTCGTCTCTCGCATGTTGCATCATCTCGACGTATTCGTGGATCTCCCCTCCAGCGATAGAACGGAGCCCAGCTGTAATGTTCTTTCCAAGCCCTCTGCTCCTAACTGTAAGGCCGTAGATGAATCCTCGTGTTTCTAATATGGTGTATCCCGGGATCCAGTTAGAACTGACTACAATTACCCCGTCTATAGTGATTGGGGCCGTTGTTGTTGTCCCCTTTCTTAGACTATCTCCCGTCTCAGTCTCAGTTACCCCAGTGCCACATTGAATGCAGAACTGTGCGTTCAGGGGTAGCTGAGCACCACACGCCTTGCATGTATCTTTTACGTTCATTTTATAGCCTCCCTTCTGTGTCTAAGCAGAACCGTGGACTCTTTACACAGTGATCAGCGACCGCTAGAGCTTAAACCTTCTCAAGCTGGTTAGCCTTAGATATGGCTGAAGTCAGTCGTACGAGTCTTTCCAAATGCTACTTGCGTGGCGCAGCGAAATAGCTCTTATGTGATAGCGCAACGATGAAACAAACGCGTCGATCTCGAAGAGTTAAAATAGAGGGCCACTATCACAATGACTAGTAACTAGCCCTTGCGGACCGACTGCAGCGCCCGCACAAAGGACTGCAATATAAATCTGGACGTCGTACTCGGTTTGGAAGAGCTTACGTCAATCATCGGCTGGTGTGATTGCCGCAGTTGTCAACCACATAAATAAATATTACGGCGCAAGGACTCCAAAATGACGTCAGTAACGAATAAGCCACTTCTTATCACATGCGGATTGCCTTACGCGAATGGCCCTTGTCACATCGGTCACCTGAGGACGTATGTCCCAGCAGACATCTACGTTCGCTGTCTTAAAAAGCTTGGACAAAACCCGCTTTTCGTATGCGGTTCTGACACTCACGGAACTCCGATCGTTATTAACGCTGAGCAGCAGGGGACCACACCTGAGAAGCTTTCCACTTATTACCACCGTTACTGGGAGGACCTCTTCAAGGCATTGGCAGTTGATTTTAGTCATTATGGAAATACCGATGCGCCTACAAATCACTTCAGAACGCAGGAAATCGTAAAAGCGCTGCAAGAAAACGGCTACATATATCCGCTGGTCATTAGACTGGCTTATTGTCCCGAATGCGATCGCTTCCTACCAGATCGATATGTAGAAGGAGTGTGCTTTTTTTGCGGGATGCCGGCCCGTGGAGACGAGTGCGATCAAGGGTGTGGGCGCCATCTCGAATCGGGAGAAATCGTCGATCCTAAGTGCAAAACGTGCGGAGCAAGCGCTGAATACAGAGAAGAGGAACATCTCTTCTTTAAACTTTCGGCGTTTAAGGACTTCTTGTCAACGTATCTTGAGACGCTCGGAGGAACCGCCAACGCCCGCAACTATGCGCAACAATGGGTGACAAATGAGCTCAAGGACTGGAACATTTCACGGAACCTTTCATGGGGGGTTCCATTTCCGGGAACCGATCTCGTCGTCTACGTGTGGGTTGACGCCCCTATCGGGTACATTTCGTTTACCGAAGAGGCAACGAGCACGTGGGAAGACTACTGGAAGAATGAGTCGACCATCATTCACTTCATCGGTGGAGATATAATCTACCATCACGCCGTTTTTTGGCCAGCGCTACTAAAAGGAGCAAACTATACAAGGCCTGCGGCCATCGTTGCCTCGGGAATGGTTAAAGTCGACAACGAGACTTTTTCTAAAAGCCGAGGCAACGTCGTTTGGGTTGATGACGATTACCTCGACCACGGATTCCATCCTGACCTGCTGCGGTATTATCTCGCGTGTTACACTTCACATACAAAGGAACTGAATTTTTCGTGGAAGGTATTTGGGGAAAAAGTGAACCATGAGCTCGTCGGGTCCCTCGGCAACTTCATTTATCGGACACTCCTCTTTGCGTACAAGAACTTTGGTTACATCCCAGACACGCCGGTTGACGCTGCGATTACTCAGGAGATAGCTGCCACACGCGAGAAGATGGTGAATGCGTTGGAAGAATACGAGTTCAAGAAGTTCGTCGATGCGGCGATGTCGTTGTCAGACTTCGGCAATGTATATTTCCAGTCAAAAGCGCTTTGGAACCTCGTAAAATCTGACAAAGAAGCGTGTGCGCGAGAGGTCAAGAACTGCATTCAGCTTGTGAAGGCCTTGGCTGTGCTTTTGGAACCAGTCATGCCGTCGACAATGAAGGGGGTGCAGGCACAGCTCGGTGAGACTTCGACCCAATTCTCGGATGCCACAGTCGAGGTTGAACCGTTGCGGCTGAACCAGCCAGACCTGCCCTTTGCCAAGATCGATGAGAAAAAGATCGTGGAACTTGAGGCCACACTCAGTAAGAGAATGGCTGGGTTGGTTCAGAAGACCCCCGCGAACGAAGTTCGGACAAAAACAGCGACAATCGAGCTCGAAGATTTTAAGAAGATGGATCTGCGGACTGCTCGCATTTTAGACGCGGAATCGGTCAAGAAATCAGACAAGCTCCTACGAATTACGCTGCAATTGGGCGATGAAACACGGCACGTTGTTGCAGGAATTGCCAAAGACTATCGGGCCGAGGCACTCATAGGCACTGACGTAATCGTTCTCGCGAATGTCACGCCTGTGAAGTTGATGGGTGTGGAATCTCATGGCATGCTTCTCGCCGCTGAACACGAGGGTAGGGCGGTACTTATTCGACCATCGCAAAAGGTTCCCTCTGGTACTAAAATCAAATAAGCAAGTTGATTGAACGTGGCAAGCTCAAAGCATAACGAGCGGATCGTCATAACGGTTACGGGTTCTGACCATCCCGGAATTGTCGCAGCTTTGGCAAACTTGTTAGCGACTGCTAATGCCAACATAGAAGACATCAGTCAGACTGTCGTATCTGGAGTGTTCACGATGATCATGATCGTTAACATTGGCTCTGCAAACCTTGAGGAGTTAAAAAAAGGCTTGGAATCAATCGGAGCAGCTCAAGGGGTGCTAGTCACCGCCCAGCACGAAAACATCTTCCGTTATATGCATCGCATATAGGGTCTGGAAAGGTCCACTGATTTGATTGACGCAGCGGCGTTTAGCCAGCTTTTCCGAAACATCCGGTGAAAATCTCAGCGAGTATTAAGGGGAAGATTCAGGGGAATCCTCTTCAATCCGTGGTCTCTCGCACCTCATTTGCGCACCACGACGATCTCTCTTGTTAAACTCTTGTGAACGTATTGAGTGTGACGCCCCTCAATTGTGAAACCTACATCTAAGACTTCACGCTCAATTGGGTTGTGCGATATCAAAACGGCACGCGCGCCAGACTTAAGTATGCGAAGGATTTCGTCCAGAGCCATTTCAGTCAGCTGCCCTAGCGATTGGGCGTGTATGCTGACAGAACGTCCATATGGAAGGTCAGTTGTGACGGCGTCTACGCATTCATCTTGTAGTGCTAACCTCATAGCGTCTTGAACCAGCAAGGTACTCTCTACACCAAAGTAGTCGAGGTTCATCTTAGTTCCAAAGACCATCCTGCTGTCAACATCTGACCCTAAAGCAGTTGCTCCGATGAGTCCTGCTTCAAGAAGTAAACCCCCAGTGCCACAAAAGGGGTCGAATATGAGCTCATGAGCTTTTATTCCAGAGAGGTTTACAGCGGCTCGTGCGATCCGAGGCAATAGTACGCCGGGATAGAAATATGGCCGAAAACGAGGCCGCCGTGATTCAAATTGAGACCGATTTATCTGTGTTAACGTCTTTCCGATTATGCAGACATCGTCGCTAAGTAATGCCCTGACGAGGAGCTGCGGATGAGCAAGGTCTATTTCAAATCCGCGCTCAGCAAGGGCCTTTCCGATTGTCGCCTCTACGTCTACGCTTTTTAGGCCGGGCCCAATTCGCTTAGCTCGTACGGCGACGCTAACACGAGGTAATTCAATGTTCTGTGCCGCTTGGTAAATTGACATGAGCTTCTGCGCACAAATATCCTTGACTTCGATTACTGCGTGCGTCATTGCAAGTCGATTGGCTAGCTGTTGGTCGAAGATTTCGACGTCCATCACCACAACGCGCTCTATCTCTTGAACTACGAGACCGCGGAAGATGGCGAGAACCTCAGCTCGCGGAATGCTTTCACTCTCTCCGGATAGCTCGAATGCTAGTCTCATGTTGTTCGGGCGATGTTCGTCGAGTATGCGCGAGACGCTGCTGAGCTTATTTACGCAAATGCTTTTGTTTAAACTTAGGCCTAGGTCGGCTTTTACGACCCCCCATACGATCTAAGCCGGAGTCGCAGCGCGGCATACGTATACACTTACGTCCGAGGTAGATAAAAATGCTGTGCACGTGTATTTGCCATACAAGCGAGATTTTGGGCTGAATCTCTTTCAGAACCCCCACTAGCGCACCTTAACGTTATATATAAAAAGCCTTTATAAGCAACAAGGGAGGGAGACGCGATGGTTGGGAGGACGGGAGACGCAACGGTTGGAGACGCAACGGTTGAACCGCGGGATACTATTGAAATTGTAAATGTAGTAGCATCCACCGGCATTGGACAAGAAATTAACCTCAAGCAAACAACGCTTGCTTTAGAGGGCGCAGATTACGATCCTGAACGGTTTCCGGGCCTTGTCTACCGTACCAAGGACCCGAAGACCGCTGCACTCATCTTTCGATCGGGAAAGATCGTCTGCACGGGTGCAAAGAGCATTGATGACGTGTACAGGGGTCTGGAAAACGTATTCCAAAGCCTCAGGAATATCGGCATCGACGTTAAGGGGACGCCGGAGATCAAGGTGCAAAACATCGTTGCGTCCGCGGATCTTCACTCGGTTTTGAATCTAAATGCCATTGCCCTTGGCCTCGGGATGGAGAACGTTGAATACGAGCCCGAGCAGTTTCCCGGTCTGGTTTACCGGTTATCGGAACCTAAAGTGGTCGTTCTTTTGTTCGGCACAGGCAAACTGGTTGTCACGGGTGGTCGGAAGCCCGAAGACGCGGCTGATGCGGTCGATCACATCGTGAAGGAGCTTAAAAGCCTGAGCCTCTTACGATAGGACTGGGCTTACTGCTAAATGATTATACCTGAATCAGAACGTTCACCCGCGCCGTTAGTTGGAGAGAAAGTATTCTCTCATCCCGACATGGTTAGGGCAAATGAGTACGTGCTGCATGAGTACACCCCGCCCGTGCGTAACGTCTGTATTTTTGTGCCGTGCGCCAAGGTGAAGCCGTATCATACGAGTCCGAGTCATAGGAATTACGACAAGGTCATTTTCAGCGTTTTAGCCCCGGAGGAGGTGCATATCGTTGCATTTGGCACCTGTGGCGTAACGCCGCGGGAACTCGATACTGAATATCCCTTTGCTCACTACGATTTCGTGCTTGGCAATTGCAACGTCCTTTCCGTTAAGAAGAGATTCGTTGAGCTCGAGAGTAAGCGACTTTATCACTACTTAGAAAAGACGCGCAACACGTATAAACATCGAATTGCTTACTGCACGGGTGACTTTAGGCAAGCCATGCAAAGGGCATGCAAGAAGACTGACCTTGATGTAACCATCTTGCCACACGCGGAAACGCTCGAACGTTGTCGGGTACGAGGTAGGAAGTTTGAGTACGGGAGCCTCAGCAACGTTCACTACTTGGCTGATTTGAGAGCTGCGTTACTCTCGATCTCAAATGCTTCAGCGCAAGATGTGCACTTAGAGACGCTGGAAAAGACGGTGGGCGATAATGATTGGTATCTGCTATAAACGGTGAGCACGCAGAAACGATGAAAGAAACCGCGTCTCTTTATTCTGAATTTCTAGCGCAATTCGTATTCGTCGTGCTTGAAGGTGGGGTGATTCAACAGGTGGAGCTTGGACCGTGCTCTCGTCCTGATAACCTGCAGGGCGCGAAACCAGCCGTAAAAGCTCTTGAGAAATACTTGCGAGGGGGTAACGTGGATCTTAGCGTCTTCCCTGTCGATCTTGACAACCACTCTGTTTTCGAAAGAGCCACACTACAATATGCACGGCAAATACCACGGGGAAGAGTCGTTACGTATTCAGAACTAGCGGCAAAGTTAGGTAACCCCCGTGCAGCGCGAGCCGTCGGGAATGCGTTGCATCGCAACCCTGTGCCCCTATTTGTCCCCTGCCATCGGGTGGTAGGAGTATCTGGCCTTGGCGGGTTTGCCTGGGGGCTCGAAATCAAGCAAAAGCTGCTTCAACTTGAAGGAGTGCATTCGCGTGTTACAGGTACCGCTTACAAAACTCTGCGATAAATCTCGTTTATTGTGAGTGCGTTACGGATTTTCCAGCGAGATCTCGTCGCCTAAATTCAAATTTAACTCTGTTGCAGCGCTGCCCTTATTAACGGCGATTTCTATCAAGTCAAAGCTCCCTACGGTGAGCAATGGCTGGCCTCTAGCTACATCGTCGTACGTCTGCACAAACTGAATTGCTACGTCACCGTTGAGATTATGTAAGCTGCCATGGCCTGAGCGCTGTATCATCAACGTTCCGGGAATATTCGTCACGCAGTTGCCGAATCGATCGACATATAAAATGGTTCCTGAAATGGCGTTTTCAGACGAATGCGGTTCGTCGAATAGAAGATCAACATAAGTCGGCGCAGGCACAAGGCTTTGCATGTGGCCCATTAGTAAGTGCGCACCTACAGGCGCGAAGACGTCTCGTCCGTGAAATGTGCTTGACTCCGCTTCAATTTCGATCCGCAACACTTCGAAATCGCCTAAGGAGCGCGCTGCAGGGATCAGAATTCCGTTATCGGGACCGACAAGATAATGCCCTGCCGCTGCTATGACAAGACCCCGTCTGTCTGTGCCGACAGAAGGATCGACAACCGCTATATGCACCGTGCCTCGCGGGAAGTATTTGACCGTTTCGCGGAGTACGAAGGCCGCCTCGCGAACGTTCTCACATGTGATCTCGTGACTTACGTCGATGATGGTTGCATCAAGGGCTATACCTAGGACAACTGCCTTCATCACCGCCGGGTAGTAAGCGCCGAAGTCAGAGATTAGCGTTATGATCCCCATAGTCCAAGGAACGTCAAATGAGGTTTAAACCCTTTGCGATGTTTAAAGCTGCGCGTCGTTCGGAGTCGCTCACGTACCGATTCATCTCGGGGTAGTTAACGACGTTGTAAGGGGCATACTGAAACATAATGTTGAACTTGACGTCTGGCGCGTGCTCACGCACCCATCCGACGATCGGCTCCGTGCAACACTGAACATGGCCGGGCATAACCAGGTGACGTATTATGAGCCTGTCTTTTGAAGCGAGAAGGTTACGCGTGACGGCTCCTACATAATTGTCGACATTCGAATACCGATGTGCACAAGCGTCGTTGCCATACTTAAAGTCACTCAGGTAAACGTCAATCACGCCATCGAGCAGCTTATGAGCTTCTGTGGAGTAGTATGCGTTTGAGTTGAAAACCATCGGGACGTTCAACAATCGTGCATCAACCCCACTCTCTCGCTCGAGCGTGGCGAGGGCGCGCGTCGTTTCCAATATCATACATATGTGGGGGGTCGGGTCTCCCCCCACCCAGTTCACGTTTCGTGAGCCCGCCATCGATCGCGCGTATATTCTCCGTGCAAGCACCTGCGGGTCACAGACTACACCGGCATTTGGATGATAAGCAATATCCCGATTTTGACAGAAGACACATTTGAAGGTGCAGCCCGTAAAAAAAATAGTGTGCGATGGCACAAGTTCGCATTCTTCGCCATAGTGGAGAAACTCTGACGAGTATTTTGACCCTAAAACTCCGCAGAATCCTGGCTTCTTGATTCTATCTGTGAGGCATCGGCGCTCGCAGAAATGGCAGTTTTGGTATATCCTGTGCGCGATTTCAATCTTTAAATCGAGAAGGGAGGGGCTGACAACGCCATCACTATGCTGCCCTCCTTTCGCAAAACGATCGTGAATCTGCCATAGGTCGTCAGTCGACCCGTTAAGGTCAGCGTTTGTATATGTGAGCTGTGTCTTTCTAAAGAGCGGCAACGGCTCTTCTAGCATGAAGACCGCCTCAATTATGTGCTGAACGCACGCGCAAAAAACTCACTGAGGGACAGCGCTCGAATAGCCCTTCAGATCATGCGAGTTACCCGTGAAATTCTTTAGATGCTCGAGCAATCCATCTCGCTTTCGACCGATAAGGCTGTTTTCCAGAACCTCACCGATAGTACCGACAGGGATAATCTGCACCTTGTCTCTGAATTGCTTCTCGATCATGACGTCCCCTTCGTTGTCCTTCGGGATGATTATACGCGTAATACCTGCCTTAGCGGCCGCCTCAACCTTGTGCGTCACGCCGCCAACGGGCAGCACTTCTCCGCGAATCGAAAGCGATCCGGTCATTGCTACAGACTGATCCACTGGAACGTTTTCGAGTGCTGAGATGACTGCGGTTGCAATTGAAATTGACGCCGAATCGCCCTCGACCCCCTCATAGGTGCCAATGAACTGGATGTGCACGTCTTTGTCTGTAATGCCTTGGCCTGAGAACTTCTTGATAAGTGCAGACACGTTTTGGACGGCCTCAAGAGCGATCTCTTTTAGCAATCCAGTCGCGATTACGCGACCCTCCTCCTTGGATTGTGCAGGTGTGATCTCTGCAACGATGGGCAGCACGACACCCGAATCATCTCCCACCACAGCGAGACCATTGACGCGACCAACCTCTGCGCCGGTGTTCCGAAACATCTGGTAGTCTCTACGGCGCTCGAGATATTGATCAGTGAGCTGCTGCTCGACCGATCGTGCCATTTTCTTCGCATCGATAACGTGTGTAGCAGTCGTGTACTCAGCGCCTTCGGCACGAGCGATATCTCCTGCGACTCGAATAAGCCCGCCGAGGTCTCTCAGCATTAATGTGACGTGTCCTTTCCTTCCCGACCTTCGTCGCGCCTCGCGGATGATCTCTTCAACGGCATCGGCAGTGAAGTGAGGTATCTTCTCGTCCTTTTTCACCTCTTGGGCGACGAAGCGCACGAGTTTTCGCCGGTTTTCTGGCGTATCTTCCATTGAGTCGCGCATGTACACTTCATAACCATAACCGCGGATACGCGAGCGTAGCGCGGGATGCATGCCTTTTACAGCGTCGAGATTTCCTGCAGAGACCAGCACAAAGTTACACGGCACGGGCTCTGTTTTTACCATCGCACCACTTGAGCGCTCGGATTGCCCGGTAATAGGAAATTCCCCTTCTTGAAGTGCGGTGAGGAGGTGCTGCTGTGATTCGATTCTGAGCGTGTTAATCTCATCGATAAAGAGCACCCCCTTGTTTGCCTTGTGGATTGCTCCTGCCTCGACGCGGTCGTGCGAAGGCGTCTCAAGCCCCCCCGATTGAAAAGGATCGTGCCGCACGTCACCGAGGAGCGCTCCTGCGTGCGCTCCTGTACCATCGATATAGGGCGCGGTATCTTCGCCATCAGTCATGACGAGGAGCTTAGGTATGATCATGTCTTCCTTAGGTGTGATGTAGCGCAGCGCTATGAAGAGCATGGCAGCGGCAATGATGCCCATTATCGGTTGATTGATCGCGAAGCTATAGCCAACGATCGCAAAAACCAGCACCATGGAAAGCATATTCCTGAACTGGGTCTTTTTTTGCGCTTCCCGTTTATAGGCATCGACGATTTGCCGACCCTTCCCTGACGGCACCACACGTACTTTGGGGGTGTTGCTGTCCTCGGGGTTGTGATAAACGAGGATATCCTGCAGCTCTTCCTTAGGGAGCAATTCTGCCATGGATCGAGCGAGCATTGACTTCCCGGTGCCCGGAGAGCCGATAAGCATTACATGGCGTCGTTGCTTTGCCGCCTTTTTTATCACTTCAACGGCCTGTTCTTGTCCGATCACCTGATCAACGAGCACTGAGGGCACGTTGATCTCGTCAGTGACCGCGATATCCATGCCGCCGAGCAAAGCCGAACCTTCCTGTTCAGTTGCGTCTGCATTCTGGTCAATGTCGAACTCTTCAGCTTGGGACAACTTAAAAAAAACACTCCTGTAACTGTGATTGGTAGTATCCCGGTAATTAATTAAATATTTTCTGCAAGGTAACTCGATTCAGAAGCGTTATCTTGAAAGCAACCCGGTCAGTCTTTTTTTGCGCTGTTTTCGTGTTAGAGCGCCCTGTTTTAGGAACACGTTAATCGCGCGCAAATCTCTTTGAGGCACCCATTGTAAGGATGACGGTTGCCGCTTTCGTAGCAACAGCGTCGCATACAACGACATGCTGCAAAAAGGTGAAACAGCCATCATCAATAAGGGTTTTTCATCTTTTCCCCTATGTATTGCCTTAAGTCCCCAGAAGGAAAAAAATTGGGGCGTCCTGACCAATCACATCGATGAACGTTCTATGTCGAGTATAACGTTGCTCCCGTTGACCTCGACGGGGCCGTACGATCGGTCTCGTAGATTCCCGTGGGATTCATAGTTTCTTGAGGGCCTGCACAAGCTTGCTGACCGTCTCCTGCGCGTCACCGTAAAGCATCTTCGTGTTGTCCCGATAGAACAGGTCGTTCTCGATCCCCGCAAAGCCCTTCCCCTGCCCGCGCTTTAGGACAATTACATTCCTTGCTTGTTCGACATCAAGGATTGGCATGCCGAAGAGCGGGCTGCCCTGCCGGTGCGCTGCAGGGTTCACGACATCGTTGGCCCCGATGACAAGGACAACGTCAGTGCTGGGGAACTCAGGGTTCACCTCGTCGCGGTCGAAGAGGTGGTCGTAGGCAACCCCTGCCTCGGCAAGCAGGACGTTCATGTGCCCAGGCATCCTCCCGGCAACCGGGTGGATCGCGAACTTCACTTGCACGCCCCTGCTCATGAGGAGGTCGGTCAGCTCCTTCACTTTCTGCTGGGCTTGGGCGACCGCCATGCCGTATCCTGGGACAATGATAACCCGGTCCGCGTAGGCGAGCATGACTGCAACGTCGTCGGCCTCGATCGCTTTGACGCTGCCCGATACTTGCGCCGCCTGCTCCTCCGTTGCGCCGAAAGCGCCGAACAAGACGTTTGTGAGCGAGCGGTTCATTGCGTTAGCCATCCGGAGCGTGAGCAGCGAACCTGCAGCACCGACGATGACGCCCGCAATGATCATTGCATAGTTGGGGGCGGCAAACGAGAACCCGTCAAGTGCAACGGCCAACCCGGTGAAGGCGTTGTACATCGAGATCACCACGGGCATGTCGGCCCCGCCAATCGGGAGTGTCATGAGGAGCCCGAAGCCGAGAGCGAGAATAAAGAAGAGCGGGAGGCATATGCTTACGGAAAGCGGTATCCAAGAGGGCTGCAGGATGACGAACACACCGGAAACGATGGCGAGAACAAGGACTGTCGTGTTGGCGATCTGCTGGCCCGCGAAGGTAACCGGCCGTGATGGCATCCAGCCCTGCAGCTTTAGGAATGCGATGAGGCTGCCGGAAAAAGAAACAGCTCCGATCAGGCCGCCAACGACGGCAAGCGAGCCGGTGATGGCAGTGGCGGGACCTAGGAGCACGACTGCCGAAATCGCGGCTGCCGCGCCACCCCCCATCCCATTATATAAAGCGACCATTTGGGGCATATTGGTCATCCCCACGCGCTTGGCCGCAATATAGCCGAAGCCGCCGCCGATCACGATCGCGATTGCGATTAGGGCGATGTTAGTGAGATTTGGCGTAAAGAACGTGACGAGCGTTGCGATCAGCATCGCAGCGCCGGCCCAGACGATCCCGCTCCGGGCCGTGAGCGGGTGGCTCATCCGCTGCAGCCCGATGATGAAGAAGAAGATCGTCACAATGTATACGGGTTCGATGACGAAAGAGAGGTCAACCATGTCAGGCCCCCTTGCCCGGCTTCTTTCCGCTGCGGTCGAACATCTGGAGGATCCGTTCAGTGACCACGTAACCACCGGTGACGTTTGCTGCACCGAGAACTACTGCGATGAACCCGATCACCTGCTCTGTCGCCGTCGTAGCAAGGCCGAGCGCTACCATTGCCCCAACGAGCACGATTCCATGGATGAAGTTCGAGCCGCTCATCAACGGTGTGTGCAGGATGGTGGGGACCCGGCTAATGACAACGTAACCAGTGAATGCCGCCAGCATTGCGATGTATATAGCGGTCCAGAACGCCGTGATCTCGATCATAGCCCCTCTCCGTTGATAAGCTCAAGCGTGGGCTTATGTTGCACCTTGCCTGCGCTCACCAGGAGACTTGACGCAAGGATCTCGTCAGTGAACTCACCAGTGAGTACCCCGTCCGCACTAACAAGCAGCGAGAGGAACGATTGGAGGTTCTTAGCGTACATCTGGCTTGCGTGAAACGCGACCCGGGACGGGAGGTTCTGTGGGCCCACGATCGTGACACCATGCACCTTTACGGTCTCGCCACTTTGTGTCAGCTCGCAGTTGCCGCCCGATTCGGCAGCAAGGTCGACAATGACGGCGCCCTGGCGCATCGCTGCTACGGTCTCTTTCGTTATCAGGACCGGTGCCTTGCGGCCTGGGATGCTGGCCGTCGTGATAACGATGTCAGCGCGCGCCACCGCGGTAGAGACCATCTGCCCTTCCTCCACTTTCTCTTCCGGCGTGAGCTCGCGGGCGTAACCGCCCTGGCCTTCCGCATTGATCTCAAGCTCGAGGAATTTCGCGCCGAGGCTCCGGACCTGTTCGCCCACAGCACGCCTGACATCGTACGCCTCGACCATGGCGCCAAGGCGCTTGGCGGTGGCGATCGCCATAAGACCGGCAACCCCCGCACCTAGGATGAGCACCGTTGCCGGTCGGATCGTGCCCGCGGCCGTTGTCAGCATTGGGAGAAACTTGGGGCAGTTGTAGGCGCCAACGATCGCTGCTGCATACCCGCCGGCCGTTGCCTGGGAACTCAGCGCGTCCATGCTCTGGGCGCGGGTAATCCGCGGGACAAGCTCAAGGGCAAAGGCGGTGACATTGCGGTCGCGCATCCGTGCAACGGTTGACAGGTTGTTCGCCGCGTTCATGAACCCGATGACGATCGTGCCCTCCGCGAGCATCTCTACATCAGCTATGGTTGGGGGCTGTACGAACAACACGATCGTTGCACCGTCCAGCAGTTCAGCCCGACCGGGCGCGATCTCCGCACCGGCAGCAATATAGAGGTCGTCTGGGTAAAACGCTCCTGCTCCCGCATCATGCTCGACCCGGACCTTGTACCCCGATAACGAGAGTTTCTGGACTACCTCGGGCACGGTCGCAACGCGCTGTTCACCTGGGGCCCGTTCCTTTACAACGGCAATCACGATTTCATTTGTTTTGCGTGCAATGGAGGGGGCGCTCATAATTCCCGCCCTACTTGTCCAGCGTTTTCGATACGAAACAACCTTTTCACTCCTAGATAGTCTGCAATGTATCCTACTAGTTGAACCTATACTCTTTTTACCTTACGCAAAGGATGCCAGCGTTCTTGAATCGCACCATCTCATCATCGGACATTGCCGCTTTTCCCGCAACCATCGCGCGGGGGCCGGAAACGAGAATAACGGCCCTATCTTGTTCACATCTATAGTCGTGTCGAGCAGGCCAACAAGATTTCTATCTCACCGCCCTCGTCTGGACGTCGCACTTTCTTCAGTAAGCTCCACTTCTTGATGAAAGGTTATCTTTATCGACCGTTTTAGGGGTAGCCGTCGACAATTGTGAGCGGAATTCGCGCTCCTCGTTCGTCACCCGTATAACGACGAATTGCCGGCCCTTGCCTTTCTGGCTACTTAGGAGTCATCGACCTTTGTGCTACATAGGTCGCCGGCGAGATTTTTTTCTCGTGTACAAGGCGATGCATTTTGACGTATCGCTCTGCGGAGAAAAATGCATCAGACTTGTGCAAGCGTTGGTAGATACGGTAGAGCCAAGTATATGCCAACTGCAATGAGTACTACGCCAGCGATGCGCTTGATCCAAATGGTCTTGGACGATTTACCGACGAGAGACGATGAAATTCGAGCCGAATAGGCAATAGCAAGCATAGGAACGGCGAAGCCGAGAGAGTAGATCATGAGCAGCAGTCCGCCTGTTGCAACGTCGCCGTTTGCAGCCACCCACGTTAGTATCGTAGCTAGGACCGGTCCGGTGCATGGAAGCCACACTATCCCGAGTGCGAGCCCTAAAGCCAACCCGCTGGCCATACCTTCGGTCGGAATGTCGTAAGTTTTCTTTGACACCCTATCTATGAGGCCCAACCGTGGCGTGTTGTAGGGCAGGTGGAGATCGAAGAGCATCCAGAACCCCATCGCGATTATCAAGAGTATTGCCGCTGCGTAGAGATAGTAGCTAAACGCTGCAAAAGCGGCCCCAAAAGCTGATGCAATGAGGCCCATGGTCGTGAACGATATGCTTAGACCAAGAACGATGGCGACAGGCCGGTATCTGCCGCGATCCGTTGATGAGGCGACGATGGCCGGTAGCAGCGGTAACACGCAGGGAGAAAATATGCTAATGAGCCCTGCTCCGAATGCGATCAGCGGATTTACTTCCATTTATGTGCGTCCTCGGCGATGTGTGTTACTTGCGTGCGTCTTCAATGGCGCTTTTCACTGTGTTCTCGTCGAAGACACCCACGAATGTAGCGGCGGCTCCGTCCTTGCGTAACACAACGGTTGTCGGCGTCGCGCTTACGCCATATACTTGGCCGACGTTCCGTGACGAACTACTATTGTCGATGTTGAGGGTTGCAAACGTCACATTCGTGCCATTGTACTGCTTTTGAAGATCCGTTATCTTCGGGAGCGTCTGCTCGCACGCAGGGCAGTTGTTCTGCGTGATGAACAGGATGACCGTTCCGTTCTTCATCAAGTCGCTAACCAGTTTAGGAGGCGTTATCCCGCTTTTAAACTCGTAGCCTGACTGACTTATGCATCCGCTCATTCCGACACTCAGGAGGCTTAACACAGCAATGATTGCCACGTACTGCATACTAGGTCTCAGTTTCACTATCAGCTCCCTCACTTGATCTCTTCGCGCTAAAAAGCTTACAATGACACATCCCGTGCTCTCCGACCTCGGCTTCGTGGTAAACGCACGGACATATTATCTTTCGGTCCTCCTCTGCGTCTCCCGTAATGATGCGACACGGACAGTAACGCTTTCCAAACTTCTCCTGTCTGACAGCGAGGCCCTTTGCGACATCATCAACCCGTTCCTCGTCTGGATTGAGCTCGAACCCTTTTTTTTCTGCGTATCGTCCGGCCCAGTCTTTTATCTTCTTTGCCTGTTCATCAACGTCCATTCGGTCACCTTATATTACAACGCTAGAAGAAGCGCAAAATCTACTCGTATGTTATGATATATTATTTTTCCTCTTTACGTAGCTGGTTTTTGCACCCCGTTATCAGCTCTAAATTTGAAAAAACGACCTCTCGGTTGTTTTCCAATATGGATAGGTCGCAAGAAGAAGTTGCATGTCCTCTCGCACTGTTGCTCTGAGATCAATCATTTCCTCTGTGCACGTAGTCAAAAAAAGTAGGTCGCGTCCGTCTTAACACATCAAGGCCGATCTGACTTTGTGTTATTGCCCTTGCATTACCTTTTCAAGCTGGCTTACTACGTTCCAAATGAGCGTTCTCGTATGGAGGGGCATATTGGGATCGTTGCTGATATCGTCGAGTATTGAAATCGCGTATGCTGCTCGCACAGTGTCAGAATCCTCTCGATTCAGCAGTCGAGTCTTAGCTTCGTCTGCAGCGCGGCGGATGTTTCTTGGCACTGAGTCATCGCCGACAATATGGGCGAGAATTTCAATGCTTTGCTTTAAGATGTCCTCTTTTTCTGACATCGTATCACTCCTCGTTCAATACGGCCGTTGCGCGCGGCAGGCATTATTGCGCAGCTTTCTTGATGATCCGCACAATATATAACGTTTTATAAATTGACACGTTTGGACGACAAAAAACCGCTTAATCGCTGCTTGACAGTTAACGCAACAGCCGTTTCAACCGTGGCAGCACGCTTCGGTGTTTTTAAGCCTCCGGCTAATGATATGTTGTTTTTCGCGGGCTTTTAAAGCAGTATATAGTGTCCAATCGTAAGATCAATTTGGATGATAGCGCTACTTAGAGCTCTCGCCATCCTGTCTCTTCGCTAGGGTTGATTAATTCAGAGTCAGCCTCTTGGCCCTCATCAGAAACTCTGCGCTCTTGGCCCTCATCAGAAACTCTGCGCTCTCGGCCCTCATCAGAAACTCTGCGCTCTTGATCTCCCATAAAAAAGAAGTAAAACAAAGCTCCGATAATGAAAAGAAGCGGAATTAGCGCAATAATGAAGAAGGGCGAAATGTTACCCACAATTTTGCCGAGATCAAAGCCAGTTCCAGTGCTGTTTTGCGTCGTATTCTTACTCACGTTCGTTGAGACTTTGGTTGGTTGTGGGGTCGGACTGTCTTGGGAAAAGGTTGGCACGGCTGACGGCACCACAGAGGGGGCTAATACGTCGGGAATATCGCTTTGGGCAATTAGAAAGCGAACTACGCCCGAGTAAGGCACCATAATAGCAGCAGGGAACACGTTACCTGTATGAGCTAGCGATAACAACGTTTTGGGTGCAACTGCGACTGGTGTGGCGTGTGTCACTACAAGCGAAGCGTTGCAAGGACTTGCGACGTAAATTGAAAGCGCAAGCGTGAGCAAAACTAAAATAGATACCGCCCTGGCGTTAAAGCGACGCTTGATTTTAATCATACCATGCCAACGTCGTGTTGCCCTCTACTTCTTCTTGCGAGTATAAGAGTCTTTATATAGCCCCCTTCACTCGTCAGGACTGCTACGTTCTGCTGTAAAATAGAGCCGCGAGACTCAAGATAGTCCCAATCGGCTACGAAAGTGTTCATCAATTTTTGTTACAATTATACGCCACGTATTATTTGACGCGCTCTATTAATCCATTTTTTGACGTCTATAAAGTCAGCAGAAGCCATCTAGGGGCGCCCGCCAATAAGCCTGCTCCATCCTGCCTACGTGCTTAACGTAACCGTCAATTATCACACCTGTTAATACTAGCCCCCTAAGCGGTGACCACATAAAGGGCGCAGAGTCGGAAGGCATAGTGGATTGCAGCGCGAACTATTCGATAAGTGTTTACCTAAGCCAGCTCATCATAGCGCGGAGTTTGGTTCCTACCACTTCTATTGGGTGCTCTCGTTCTTTTTGCGTGAGGGCGTTGTAGACAGGGCGATGAGCTTGGTTCTCAAGTATCCATTCACGTGCGAATTCACCCGTTTGAATATCTTTGAGCATCCCGCGCATGGCTTCGCGCGTGGCGTCAGTGATGATGCGGTTGCCTCTCGTGAGGTCGCCGTATTCCGCGGTGTCGCTTATTGAATGGCGCATCCACGAAAGCCCGCCTTCGTGGATAAGATCGACTATGAGCTTTAATTCGTGCAGACACTCAAAATAGGCAATTTCCGGCTTATATCCCGCTTCAACTAGCGTATCAAAACCAGCTTTGATCAGTGCGGTCGTTCCTCCGCAAAGGACTGCTTGCTCGCCGAAGAGGTCGGTCTCCGTCTCTTCCTTAAACGTCGTCTCAAGAACCCCTGCTCGTGTCGCTCCAATCCCCTTAGCATAAGCCAGCGCCGTTTGAAATGCGTTCCCTGTGTAATCCTGCCACACGGCAACTAACGCAGGGACGCCTTCGCCTTGCGTAAACACACGGCGAACGAGGTGTCCCGGCCCTTTTGGGGCTACCATTACAACGTCTACGTTTGCCGGGGGAACGATCTGGCTATAGTGAATGTTGAAGCCGTGAGAAAATGAAATCGTGTTCCCTTCTTCGAGGTGCTTTCCGATTTCAGAAGCATAGACTTCCGCTTGGCGTTCGTCTGGAAGGAGCATCTGTACAATGTCCCCCTTTTTAGCTGCCTCTTTGACGCTCATCACTTTGAAGCCGTCATTTTGCGCCTTGTCCCACGATCGCCCCTTGCGCAGGCCAATGATGACATCCAAGCCCGAGTCCTTCAGGTTTTGTGCTTGTGCGTGTCCTTGGCTTCCGTAACCGATGATTGCGATTATCTTGTCGCTTAGGTTTTTTAAGTCAGCGTCTTCGTTATAGAACATTTGTACCATATGTTGACCCTCCGCTTTTCTGCTTCAGCGTTTGTAATGTGTAAGGTGCACAAAAAAAGCTTGCGGCGCTTTGAGCGTTGACTATCCTCGTATTGCCCCGTTTCAGCCCGTCCTAAACAGCGAATCGGCGATACCTACTTAAAAGCGCTTCCCGGGGGTATCTTCTAACGTATCAACGCTATTCCTTACCGCTTTGTATCACCTTGGGCCCCCTCCCTAGGGCTAGCGTCCCTGTCCGCACGATCTCCTTGATACCGAATTGCTTGAGTGTATCGATGAGCGCTGTAATTTTCCCCGCATCTCCCGTCACCTCAATGATGAGGCTTTTAGCGGCCACGTCGACGATGCGCGCCCTGAAGACATCGACAAGCTGCATAATCTCTCCTCGATTTGAGCTGTCGGCTGTGACTTTGATGAGCACGAGCTCTCGGTCGACGTACGACTCTTTCGTGAGATCGCTCACCTTGATGACTTCGATGAGCTTGTTGAGCTGCTTGGTAACTTGTTCGACCACGGTGTCATCACCGGCCACCACGATGGTCATCCGGGAAATGTTTTCGTTTTCGGTTACACCAACGGTTAGGCTCTCGATGTTATACCCGCGTCTGCTAAAAAGGCCGGCTGTTCTTGCAAGCACGCCAGGCTTATTTTGGACGAGGACCGATAGGGTGTGTCTCATTTGGCTACACCTTCCCGCTCTTTGCGTCGAGTATTTCGTTAAGCGCCGCCCCTGCCGGCACCATGGGGAACACACACTCTTCGGGTTCGACTCTGAAGTCAATGATAACGGGTTTTGGCACCGAAAGCGCCTCTTTGATCGCGGGCGCGACTTCGCTCGGCGAATCGACGCGTATTCCGTGGGCGCCGAACGCGTCTGCGAGCTTCACGAAGTTGATCTCAGAGAGCTTCGTCGCGGAGTACCGCCGGTCGTAGAAGAGTTCCTGCCACTGCCGGACCATGCCGAGGTAACCGTTATTGAAGATCGCCACCTTGACCTGAACGTCGTAAGCGACCGCCGTGGCAAGCTCCTGACAATTCATGGTGAAACTCCCGTCGCCTGCGAGATCAAAGACGGTCTCATCCGGCCGACCGATCTTCGCTCCGATGGATGCGGGGAACCCGTATCCCATCGTCCCAAGGCCGCCTGAAGAAATGAAGTTTCGCGGGTGACGATGGCTGAAGTATTGCGCCGCCCACATCTGATGTTGCCCCACCTCGGTGCAGACGATCGCGTCAGGGCATAATCTGCTTATCTCGCGCACGACGTATTGTGGCTTTAAACCCGTCTCTCCAAACTCAAGGGGGTATTCGCGTTTCCACGTGTGCACCTTCTCCATCCACTCTTTCGTGCGCGTCTGCTTGAGCATCGGCGTGAGTTTTTGGAGCACACGCTTCACGTCACCAACGATCGGTATGTCAACTCTGACATTCTTGCTGATCTCGGCGGGGTCAATGTCAATGTGAATGATCTTCGCGTTCGGCGCAAAGCTCGCGATCTTGCCCGTCACGCGGTCGTCAAAGCGTGCGCCGATCGCTATGATAAGATCTGATTCCGTGACCGCGTAGTTCGCATACCGCGTCCCGTGCATGCCGAGCATACCCAATGATAGCGGGTGCTCAGCGGGCAACACTCCCATGCCCATAAGCGTCATCGTTACGGGCGCTAGAATGGCTTCAGCGAGGGCGCGCACCTCTTCGGAAGCTCCACTGATCTTAGCGCCGCCGCCGACGTAGATGACGGGGCGGTGGGCCTCTGAAATGGCCTTTGCCGCTCGCTTGATCTGTCCGGGATGCCCGTCGTAGGTCGGCTGATATCCGGGCAAGTGGACCTTTTTCGGGTACTCAAAGCGAACCGTCGTCGTCTGCACGTCCTTTGGAACATCGACGAGGACCGGACCCGGTCTCCCGGTGGACGCGATGTGAAACGCCTCTTTGATCGTTTGCGGGATCTCGCTCGCATCTCTAATCAAGTAGTTGTGTTTCGTGATTGGCTGTGTGATGCCCGTGATGTCGGCTTCTTGGAAGGCGTCTTTGCCGATCAGGTCGGTGGTCACCTGACCGGTGACCGCGACGAGTGGCACGCTATCCATGTAGGCGGTCGCAATCCCCGTGACGAGGTTCGTCGCCCCGGGACCTGACGTTGCCATGCACACGCCTACTTTGCCGGTCGCTCGCGCATAGCCGTCAGCCGCGTGGGCTGCCGCCTGTTCGTGGCGCACGAGGTAGTGCGTAATGGCATCCTGTTGGTAGAGTTCATCATAGATGGGTATCATGACGCCACCGGGAATGCCGAAGATGGTGTCAACGTGTTCGTATTCGAGACTTTTGATAACTGCCTTGGCCCCGCTTAGGTCCATTGCATCTCACCTGCCATTCAACGTTAATAGCCTGTTTACGCCTTCAACGACCGCTTCAACCGACGCCATGATGATGTCAGCGCGCGCCCCGCGTGCCGTTATGACGTGGCCATCTCGGCTGAGCTTGACCCACACCTCGACGAGTGCGTCGGTGCCGCCGGTGATTGCGTCAACGTGATATTCTTCGAGCGTTATGTCTGCAAGCTTTCCTATCGCCTTCCGAAGCGCATTGATCGCGGCGTCCACAGGCCCGAGGCCAATGCCCGCTTCAACGACCTCTTGGTTGTCGACCGAGAGCTTGATCGACGACGTCGGCGTTACGACGTTCCCTGACACCACCGTCAGCTCTTGAAGTTTTATCCGAGCCTCGCGATTGATCTCGAGCACGGCATCGGCAATGGCCTGCAAATCTGCGTCGGTAACGCGTTTTCCCTTGTCACCGAGTTCCTTGATGCGTTTCAAAATGTCGCCGAGTTGCTCGTCGCTCGCGTCGAGGCCGAGCTCCTTGAGGGCGAGCTGTACTGACGCGCGGCCTGCGTGCTTTCCGAGCACAATTCTCCGCTCTCTGCCGACCATCTCAGGAGTGATCGGTTCATACGTCCGCGTGTCTGCCAATAGCCCGTGGGTGTGGATGCCCGACTCATGCGTGAACGCATTCTCACCGACGATCGGTTTGTTCTGAGCAACGGGTACCCCCGTCAGCCGGCTAACAAGTCTCGAAACAAGATAGAGTTCGGTCGTTTTAAGGCGCGTTTTGTAATTATAGAGCGACTCGAGCGTCATCACGAGCTCTTCGAGCGACGCGTTTCCGGCCCGTTCGCCCAGACCGTTCACCGTCACGTGCACCTGTGTCGCGCCGGCTCCCAGAGCAGCGACTGAGTTCGCTGTAGCGAGGCCAAAATCATCGTGACAGTGGACGCTTATTGGCGCGATGCGCGAGAGGTCGGCGAACTCAGCGGCAGCGCGCTCAGGGACGAGGACGCCCACGGTATCGCAGTAACAGAGCCGCTGTGCGCCCGCGGCGACACCTTGACGATAGAACTCGCGCAAAAATGCGCCGTCGGCGCGTGATGCGTCTTCGGCGCTGAGCTCCACTAAGAGGCCATGATCAACGGCGTATGAGGTCGTGTCCACAGCCATACGGAGCACGGTCTCTCGATCCTTGCGCAGCTTCTTTTCGATGTGTAAATCCGACACTGGCACGACGAGGTGCACCGAGTCGACGTCGCACTCGAGACAATAATCGATGTCACCCTTGAGGGCCCGTGCATAGCTGCAGATCTCAGCACGCAATCCTTCGTGCGCGACGCTTTTGATGGCGATGCGCTCTCCTTCCGACGTGATAGCGGATCCGGCTTCGATCACATCGACGCCGAGTTTGTCAAGAGCCTTAGCAATCCACAGTTTTTTGTCGGCGGTGAGCGACACACCCGGGGTCTGTTCGCCATCGCGCAGGGTCGTGTCGAAAAACTTGATATCGTTAAATAAAGCGATCCCTCACGGTAGTCACTTCCACGCGGTAAAATGAAGCCGTAACTATATAAAAGCTCTCACGCTTGCGGCGTCGGTCGCTTGCGCCTCTCCAGAACGTTAAAAGTAATCGCCGACGGACTCAAGCATTCGGGCAATTAATTCGGCGGCGGCATCGAGATCTGTGAGATCGAGCACTTCGACAGGGGTGTGCAGATACCGCGTGACGACGCTCACCACGCCGGCAGGTATCCCGGCCCGCGTCAAGTTGATCGCCGTAGCGTCAGTAGTGCCGCCCGAGCTGACATCACGCTGGTAGGCGATTTGTGCCGTTGCTGCCGTCTCTTCAGTCCAGCGCAGCACCGAGTCGGGGGTGATAAGTCCGCGACCGCTTCCGTCGACGACGGTGACCGAGGGGCCCTTGCCGAGTTCCAAGTGCGCCAGCTTCTTTTCAATGCCGGGATGGTCACCCGCAATATTGGTCTCGGTGGCTATGGCAACGTCAGGGTTCAGTCCAAATGATGCCGTCTTGGCGCCCTTCAAGCCGACCTCTTCTTGCGTCGATCCGACCGCAAATATGGTCGTCGTCGCACTCGTGCGTTTCATTGCCTCGATCATCATCGCGCACCCCGCCCGGTCGTCGAGCGCCTTTCCGGTAACAAGGTTGTTCGAAAGCGGCGTAAACTGGCGATCGATCGTGACTGGCGTGCCGATTGTCACGCCGAGGCCCTGCACCTCTTCAGCGTTTGACGCGCCGACGTCGATAAACATGTCCTTAATTAGGATTGGTTTCTTCCTTTCCTCCTCCTCAAGGATATGAGGTGGTTTTGAACCGATCACTCCGGCTATGGCGCCGTTGGTTCCGTGGAGCATGACGCGCTGGTTTAACAGCGTTTGGTCGAACCAGCCGCCGATACCGATGAAATAGATAAAACCGTTTTCGTCGATGTACTTTGCGGAAAGGCCGATCTCGTCCATATGCGCTGAGAGCATGACCGACGGCCCGCTTCCTTTCTTGGTAGCGATCAGATTGCCGAACGCGTCCGTCCGCATCTCATCGACGTAGGGCGTAAGCTCGTGCTTGATTATGTCGCGGGAACTTCCTTCGTGTCCGGAAACTCCGTGTGCGTTTGAGAGTCGCTCAAGCAAGTCCCGCAAACCATCTAGCTTGTCTGACATCATTTTAAAAGAACGCATCCTATCATTAATAGGTTTCTTACAAAAAAGGGAATTGAAGCCCGCATTTTTTGTGAAGCGCATGGCACTTCGCCGCCTCCTCTCGTCCCGTTCGTTCGCGCGATGTGCCACTACTCAGCTCGTGGGGGCATACCTTCATCTGGCGTGGGAAGCTCTATTAGGGCGCCGTGCAAGACGGTTGCCGAGGATATCAGTGGAGCGATGAAGGAGTGATGACCAGACGGAGCAGAAAAGGTGGCGCTCGTCGTGGAGCCAAAGGACGTGCCACTCAGTGGGCGTCTAGCGATTCTTACGGACGCCTTTTTGAGGTGGGACGAGAGGAAGAACTACGACGTACCGTGGCTGCGAAGGTGTACGAAGGGCTTTCCGTCCCGGATAGAGGCGTAATGGAACGTATAACTCCCATCGTTGACGAAGTAATCAGTGAACGCAGTGGAGGATGGCACTTCGGATTGTCAACTGAGCGATTATCTAAAATCGAACTTTGCGCAGACGATGCTCCAGCCCGTTTGTGCGCTGACTGTGCGCTTCCGGGCTGTTGTTATTTTGATATCGTGAGGTTGACGCCTGATGACGTGGAACGCTTGAGCGTGCGACTTAAACTTTCCTCTGAGGAGTTTGTCGCACGACATTGCAAGCAATTTGCCGATACCCATGACCGTCGTTATACACACGCGCTTAAAAAATCAAAGCCATGTGATTTTTTAACTGAGGACGATCGGTGCCACGTCTACGCCGATCGACCGCGGGTATGTGCAGACTTCCCGTTCGTCGTTGATCCCAAAACCGGCAACGTGATCGAAATTCGACTGTTCCCCTTTTGTAACGTTCCGTTCAACGTAGTGCAGTACGAAGTTACACGTCGCGTTCTCGCAGGCGCGAAGTAAAAAACGGCTCAAAAGGTGCGACGTGCTCGCCCGACCCGCTGCTGCGTTGACGTAAATCGGGATAAACCTCTTTCTTACGCGTTTTAGGGGCGACGAGAAAGAGCGGGCCTGCCGGGATTTGAACCCGGGTTTGAGGCTCCGGAGGCCACTGTGCTATCCAGACTATACTACAGGCCCGTGGATTATCAGTTGCGGTAGCAGGTATATAACGCATCTGATAACGTAGCGAGAAAAAAAGGTTTAAATGGCTAGGTGCGCATTGAGAAAACACTTTACCGAATAGCAGCGTTCGTGAGCTAATAAAGAGGTCTTAGATGAGTCGCAAAGTTATGATGAATGGGAATTACGTGGCGTGGAACGACGCCACCGTTCACATTACCACACACGCCCTCCATTATGGTACTGCCGTATTTGAGGGGATACGGGCGTATTACAACGATGATAGGGGTCAAAGCTTCATCGTTCGACTGATGGAGCACGTCGAGCGGCTGTATCGCAACATACGCGTGCTCAGGCTCACCGTGCCGCTCACGAAGCAGGAGTTTGCGGACGCTGTCGTTGACGTTGTGCGCGAAAATGCGCTTAAAGAGGACGTGTACATCCGACCGATCATCTACTGGGGGGCGGGCTCCGTTGGCCTTTACCCGTACGGTAGGACAAACGATTACGCGATCTATGTCGAACCGATGGGCAATTACTTCACCGACTGCGACGGAAGTTCCACCGACAACGGCGCTGGCCTTAAAGTGTGCGTGAGTTCCTGGGCGCGTGTATCAGACAACGCCCTTCCTCCGACCGGCAAGTTCGCAGGAGCGTACGTGAACAGCGTCCTCGCAAAAGTTGAGGCGGTCCAGGACGGGTACGACGAGGCAATACTACTCACCAAGGACGGGTTCGTCTCAGAAGGGAGTGGCGAGAACGTCTTTCTCGTACGCAAGGGTACGGTCCTCACGCCATTGGTTTCAGATGACATTCTTGAGGGGATTACCCGCGACGCCATCATCACGATTTGTGCGGACCGCGGTTTTAAAGTGCATGAGCGGCGGATCAGCCGGTCAGAGCTCTACGCAGCTGACGAACTGTTCTTAACCGGCACCGCAGGAGAAGTGGCTCCCGTAACGAGCGTCGATGGGATCACCATCGCCGACGGCACGGTCGGTACGATCACAAAGGAGCTTAAAGAAGCGTACTTCAACGCGGCACGCGGCAACGATCCGCGCTATTCGCAGTGGCTCACACCCGTCTTTTAACCTCCCCAAAAGAGCGATTCGTTTTGTCGGCGTTCGTGATTTTAAAGCGATTAACCACGTTCGACGCCGATGCGGCTCTTGCCGTAGCTGAGCCGGACGCCAATGGAGCGCAAGTACGCACACGAGTCACTGGGGCAGTGAACGAGCACCTCAGCCAGATCCTCGGGCTTGTCAACGTCGGTGCTCATGTAAAACGAGTCGAGGATTTTGAGGGGAAGCCCGCGCTCCTTGGCGATGGCGACGTGTTTGAGAAAACTCACCTCATAGAAGTCGACTTTGAATCGTGAGGGATCTCGCATGAAGATGGCGTTTGTGCCGCCTCCGCGTCCCGGCACGAGCGTGATGCCCTCAGAGACCATCTCGCGGACGTGCCACTCTTGGATAAGCGGAATATCTGACATCACGAAGAGGGTCGGGTCTCGTTCGTGCTTGATATACTCGTTGATGGCCGTGTTTAAGTCGTGGTGGTTGAGCTGCACGTGCGCCCCGTCGCACCCGGGGTCGAAGTCCTCGGTCGCAAGAATCGTCACGTCGATACCCCGCAAGCTGCGCAGCACGTCGCGGAGCATCGCCTTTGAAAAGGCCATACGCTCTTCAGGAGAGAGAAATGGCGCAAGCCGCGTCTTCGCTCCGCGCGTTTTGAACGGCACGACCGCTTTTACCGCGTGCATCGTCGCCACATTGGGTGGCTTTGCGTCCCCGTTATTTATATATTACCGCGGTCATGTAAAGGTAAAATCGCTTCGCTTTTATGTCACTTGAGGACGTGAGCATCGCAGACATCGTCACCGCCCCTTTGGAGGCGCTCTCGTTTGCCCTACCGACACGCGTCACGTTCTCCCGCAACGTCTTCGTTCCGGTGACCAACATCTGTCGTAACGCGTGTGGCTACTGCGGGTTTCGACGAGACATCGGCGACGCTGAGGCGCACCTTATGGGGCCCGACGAGGTCAAAGCCGTGCTGCAGGAGGCCAAGGATGCCGACTGCACTGAGGCACTTTTTACTTTTGGAGAACGCCCGTATGAGGTTCCCGGCTTTCTTGAGAAGCTTGAGTCGCTCGGTTACGACAATTTTATGGATTACCTCTTCGACCTTTGCACGACGGCCATCGCCGTCGGACTGTTCCCACATAGCAATCCTGGCATCCTCACCTTCGATGAGCTCGAGCGCTTGAAACCGGTTAACGCAAGCATGGGCTTGATGCTTGAAACGACGGCGTCAGTGAACGCCCATGAGGGCTGTGCTGGCAAAGACCCAGAACTTCGGGTGTGGACTATTGAGGACGCTGGAAAGCTGCACGTGCCGTTTACGACAGGACTCCTCATTGGCATCGGCGAAGACTGGGGTGACCGCATCCGTTCGCTCGAACTTCTAGCGGATCTGCATCACCGCTACCGGCACCTCCAGGAGGTCATTATGCAACCGTTCGCTCCGAAGCCGGGAACGCGCATGGCGGGGTCACCAAGCCCCAGCAACGAAGTGCTGATCCGCACCGTCGCCCTCGCACGTCACATCCTTCCTGACGAAGTGGCGATTCAGGTGCCACCCAACCTCACCGAAATCGGGCCTCTGCTTCGTGCAGGAGCTTCTGATCTGGGCGGGATCTCGACGGTGACGGTCGACTTCATTAATCCGGAGCATGAGTGGCCTGATGTCGCAGACCTCGGTGTGGGGCTTACCGAGCGGCTGCCCATTTATCCGCAGTACGTGCGCGCCGGGTGGTACAGCACGACGCTTGCGCCGCTTGTTGGCGAGCTAGCTGATGCGGAAGGTTTCCGCAAGAGGACAACGAGGTAGCGTTATGGATATCGTTCACATTGGAAAAGCAAAAACCGTGTACCGAACGGAGAACCCCCACGAGTACCTCATGGAATTCCGCAATGACGTCACGGCGTTCGACGGAAAGCGAAAATCGACGGTGCCGGACAAGGGTAAGTACAACGCTCAGATTTCTGCGCGGCTTTTTGAGCTCTTAGAAGAGCATGGGATCGCCACTCACTACAAAGGCATGGTGGGCGACGCGAAGATGCTTGTAAAGGCGGTTTCCATCATCCCGCTCGAGATCATCGCCCGAAATATCGCCGCTGGTTCGGTCGTTCGCAAGTACCCTTTCACAGAGGGGCAGAAACTCGTCCCGCCGGTGATCGTCATTGACTATAAGTCTGACCCGTACGGCGATCCGATGCTCAACGACGACCTCATACGCGCGCTGCGTCTCGCCTCAGAGGGCGACCTTGCGACCGTGCGGGAGCTCACGCTGCGCATCAACGTCATCTTGAAGGATTACCTCGGTCGGCGGGGGCTCCTCCTTCCCGATTTTAAGTTGGAGTTCGGGAAGGCACAAGACGGCACGATACTCCTCGCCGATGAAATAAGTTGCGACACCTGTCGTCTCTGGTTAAAGGAGTCGGGTCAATCGGTCGATAAGGACGTCTTCCGTTACGAGCGCGGTGATCTCATTACTGCGTACGAAGAAGCGGCAAAGCGGATATTGCGCTGACGCTGTGTATGTCATCCCCGCTCAAACCATCTTTTTGTCTGCACGCATGCTTAAGTAGGCGCGGCACGTTGCGAGTGATTAATATAGATCATCCTTGAATCTTTTTTATAGACCCCATGCAAGCAATTGACGTCTCTCACTTGGTGAAGAAATTCGGGACCCACGCCGCCGTGAACGATATAAGCTTCTCGGTGGGGAGCGGAGAAACGTTCGGCTTTTTAGGTCCCAACGGGGCCGGCAAGACAACCACGATCCGCGTGCTGACAGGGATCTCATCGCCGACCTCTGGAACCGCGACAATCTTCGGCCACGATATCGTGCGTGAGACCGTTGCCGCACGTCAATCCATGGGCATCGTCTCTGAGACCTCCAACGTATACACCGACTTGACGGGGTGGCAGAACATGATGCTCGCCGCACAGCTCTATCGCGTTGGTCGCAGCGAGCGGGAGAAGAACGCGACCCAGCTGCTGAAGCGCTTTGAGCTCTATGAGCGGCGGGGCGACAAGGTGCACGGGTACTCGAAGGGAATGAGGCGGCGGCTGACCATTGCCATGGGTCTGGTCAACAGCCCGCGCCTGCTGTTTCTTGATGAACCCACCTCGGGGCTGGATGTCGAGAGCAACCTCATCATCCGCGACATGATCAGCGACCTTATCGCAGAAGGGGTCACCGTGTTCTTGACAACGCACAACATCGAAGAGGCAAACGTCCTCTGCGACCGGGTGGCGATCATCGACAAGGGCGTCATCGCCGCCATCGACGCGCCAGAACGGCTGAAAAAGACGATTCAGAGCGTCCAGTCGATCGAGGTCTCCTTTTCAGACAGCGCCTCCGCGGCGCGCCTTGACGAGCTCCGTCAGATCCCAATGGTGAATACGGCACGCAAGGAAGGCGACAAGTTCAGGCTTTTCACTGAGGATCCTTCTGAGGTCATCGACGGCGTGATGACATACGCTCAGAGCCACAACACGCGGGTGATCAGCATCACGACGCTCGGTCCGAGCCTCGAAGACGTCTTTGTCAAGTTGACCGGGCTGGGGCGCTCAGGGGGTGGGATCGCTGCCATCGATTAACCATATGGGGCTCCAGGACCGCATTTCCCGCCAACTCGTTGCCGCGTGGGCGATTGCGAAAAAAGATATCACCATCTACTACCTCCGGCCAGGGACCATCATGGGCGGAGTGCTCTTTCCGCTTTTCATGTTCCTCGCGTTTACAGCAGGGAAACTTGCGTCACCCGCTGCTCTGATCCCGGGACTGATTAGCATCACGACCCTCTTCTCGGCGTCATCGATAGAGCCGGTATCGATCCCGATCGAGCGGAGGACAGGGACGTTTGACCGGCTGCTTTCCGCACCCATCTCCCTGAACGCGCTGGTGTTGGGCGAGAGCCTGAGTGGTCTTCTCTATAGCGTTTGTATCGCGTCTGTGGTGTTTGTCGCGGCGCTGCTTATCTTGAGGACGTCCATCGTGAGTATCGTCCCCATTGTGATTGGGGTCCTTCTGAGCTCATTCTGCTTTGCGACGATGGCCTCGCTCTTTGCGGCATATCCGACTGAGAGCCCCGGAGATATCATCTCCATGGTAAACCTCGTGAGGTTTCCACTGATCTTCATATCCGGCGTCTTTATCCCTCTCGCCACACTCCCTTCCTTTGGGCAGATGATCGCCTATGTTTCACCGCTCACGTACGCAAACGACCTCATCCAGGGCGGATACAACGGGACGATGGAGTTCCACCCGATTGTTGACGTCGCAATGCTCGTCGTCTTCATCTTGATCTTCCAGGTCGTGGCAAACTACCTGTACAAGCGATTCAACGATTGAGCGAATCGAGCGGAGAGGCCAACAACAACGTGGCTCTGAATCGTGTCGCACTCTCGAATAAGTGCTCGTTGGACCGAAGCAAAACCGTATCTTTTTATAACACAGCCGTGTTTTTGTCTCTGATAACAGGCCTTTTGTGTTGGCCATATTTTCAAATGGGTGCGTCTCGTGACTCGTTCCGTAAGTAAATCCCGACTTTTGTGTACAGCGCTCTTCATGACGTTGATGATCACGGCAGGTTTTGCATTTTTGGGAGATAGTTCGTCACACTGCGGCGTGCTCAGCGTTGCCGCCCAGGCATCACCTGCGAAAGCAACGGTGACGAATAACGTAACGGTAAGTCCAGCCAGCATCACACTCGGTAGCACATTGCAGGCTACCGGCACGGTTACGACGGGAGGGAACCCCTTGGCAAACGCCTCAGTTGTGCTTCACATGGGTGATGTGAAATTAGCAGATACTCAAACGACCGCGAACGGCGATTACTCCTTTAACGTTCCGGTCGGGCTTTCCTACTTCCCGGCGGCATTTTCGAACGGTGCTACCGTCTACACGGTCGCTGCGCCTCAGAATGCCTCGTTAACAAGCGCGCCGAGCGCAGTAACCACAGTTGCCGTCAATGTGTTGCCGTTATACCTCATTATTGCCGTAATCACCTGCGCTATTCTTTTTGGGCTGTATTTTTACACGCAGCGCATGCGCGGAAAGAAACTGTTCAGGCCGCTCGGTAAGTTACGCGCAAAACCGGCTGCAGAGGAAAGGGCAAGGGAGCGAGCGGAATTCCCGTCATCTGAAGCGCGTACGCTCGAAGAAGGACCGGCTGTTGTGCCCGCGACGCCACCGGGAGAAAAAACAGCAGAAAAACCGCCACAGGAAGCGCTTGAACCTGCCTTGCATACGAAAAGCGCCGAATCCCCTGTCGATGAGACGCCGCTTGAGGAAGCGACGCAACCACCTGAATCTGCGCCGACTGAAGGTGCCGAAACGGGCGTGATAAAACAGGCACAAGACTTTTTTGAGCAGGGCAACGATCAGCAGGCGGTCAATATGCTCTATGATGCGGTAATATTAGACGTCGCCACCACTCATGAGATCACAATAGCGTCGCACGCAACGCACTGGGAGAAGTATCATACCATTGAAGCGGTGTTACCAGGAATACAAGAGCCGTTGCGCGCTCTTACTGTCATCTACGAGCGTGCCAATTATGCAGGTAAGGCGCTTACTGAGGAACAGCGAAAAGCGGCCGTCGATGCGTTTCGCGCCATCACAGCGCACCTAAAGAGCGCGAACACATAGCGATCCATCTGGCGGCTTTGTCGCACGTTTCGAATCATCATCACTCGCGCTGTACAAGCTTTAAGCGGACTTACTACGTTTTGACTCCTTTTTCCCCAATGAAATTGAGCCTGCTGAACGGTGCCGGCGCAGTCTCGCGTTAACGGGATGTCCGTCGAAGAAGGAGCCCGGCTCTCCAAAGTGCGGTGAACTGCGCGAGTATGGCGACGAGCAAAACTGCAGGTTCTACGAGACCAACGATAAGTCCTATGGCGAGAATAATGAGGCGCTCGCTTCGCTCTGCGACGCCAGCGGTGCACGAAATCCCCATGCCCTCAGCCTTGGCGCGGACATAACTAACGAGTAATGAGCCCATCAAGGCCACTCCAACATAGAGCCAGTTGACGCCAGCTATACCGAGACCGAGTAAAACGATGCAGTCGACGTAGCGATCTGATATCGAGTCTAAGGTCGCACCGAAGGTCGTTGTGGTGCGTCCATTGCGCGCCACCGCTCCGTCAAGTGTGTCAACAAAGCCCGTCAAGAGGATAAGCACGCCGCCTGCTACGAAGAATCCAAAGGCAAGGACGATGCCTGCAATCACGCCGATCGCAAGGCCGATGAGGGTCAGCACGTTGGGGGTGAAGCCGTGGTCGACAAGGAAATTGGCAGGTCTTGAAAGGAGGCGGTCAGCGTCGCTTTTAAGTCTGCTTAACACGGGTGCGTCTCCTGCAGCATCACAGCCTTTTACGAATGGCGTGTTTCCGTAATATAGTTGACGAATCGTTGCGGCCCTGGGAATGGACAACGAACGATCCGGGGCGGCAAACGCCAGTTTTGGTTAACCTAAACAATATATATTAGGTTCGCCTAAATATTAGATAGAGAGATATGGCACAGGACTACGAGTTGAGCTCTTCAGAAGAGGAGTATCTTGAAGCAATATACACGAGGCAGGAAGGGAAGGCGCAAGTCGCTACCACACGAGAGTTGGCGACGTGTCTCGGCGTACGGGACGCGAGCGTCACCGAGATGCTCAAGAAACTGAGCGAAAAGGGGCTGGTCAACTACACGCCCTATCACGGTGCGACGCTCACGAAGACCGGTTGCGAGATCGCGACAAAGGTGAAGCGCAAGCACCGGCTCCTTGAGCGCTTTTTGGTGGATATTTGCGGGATCGGCAAACGCGAGTCGCATAAGCAGGCGTGTGAGATCGAACACGTCATTTCGGATGAGGCTATTGACAACCTCTCAGCCCAGCTGGGATACCCGTCAACGTGTCCTGGGGGAAGCGCGATACCCGCCAGCGGTACAGAGGACCAGACCCCGGTTTCAAAGCTTTCCGAGGTTAAAGAAGGGTCGTACATGATACGGTTCTTAACGTCCCCGGAGCCGGAGACGATCAGTCGGCTGTGCTCGCTCGGCCTTATCCCGGGGCTTACCGTGCGCGTCCTGCAGACGGTCTCGGGGGGCCCCCTCATCATCGAGATGAAGGACACGCAAATAGCCCTTGGCAGGGACGTTGCGGATTCCCTCCTCGTGAGCCCGGAAGAGGCTGAAGGGGGAAGAAGAAGACGAACGCGGAGAGGCGCCCCCTCGGCGGCGACCGCAGGTTAGCCCGCATCTCTGAGACGCAGACGTGTCGAAAAAGAGCGGCGCTGATAACGGACCTCGTCTATGCGTGATACCGCTTTAAAAAAGAACGCACCTAAGAAGCTCGCGCTCATCGGGAACCCCTCGGCGGGTAAAAGCGCGATGTTTAGCCAGATGACGGGCATTAACGTCATCATTTCCAATATCCCGCAGACAACCGTGATGGTGCAGCAGGGACTTACTCGCCTGCACGGTCACGACGTCCTCATTTATGATCTTCCTGGCGTCTACTCTGTCACGTCTGTATCCGAAGACGAAGCGGCGACAAAGGAGTTCCTCCTCAGCACCCCCCTTGATGGGGTCATTGATATCGTCGACGCGACACGGCTCGAACGAAACCTCTATCTGACGCTCCAACTCATCGAGCTCGGCCTCCCGGTCGTCGTTGCCCTTAACCAGGTCGACCTGTTAAGGACGCTCGACCTCGACATTAACGTCGCTGACCTCGAAAAACAGCTTGGCACACACGTGGTGCCGACGATCGCCACGCAAGGAGAAGGCGTGCACGTGGCGCTCGAAACAGCGTATGATTACGCTGAACGACCGCAGGAACAGGCACATCGGCAGGTGAGCTATGACGACCACGTCGAACGAGCTTTAGCAGCGATTATCCCGCTGCTCCCCGAGACGACCCTCCCCAAACGGGGCTTTGCGGCGCGGCTCCTTGAAGGCGACACCGATTTTGAATCACGCGTGGACACACACACGCTCTCGCGCGTCAAAGAGCTCAGAGAAGAGGTGGAGCGGGCGCACGGGGAAGACGTCGCCGTTACCATCGCCCGGGGACGTCATTCGACCGCTGCGCTCATCGCGACGGCGGTGTTGGCCAGAAAAGTGCACAAGCCCACGCTCGCCGAGAAGTTTGGCGACGCTGCGACGCGTCCGCGGACGGGATACCCCATGCTCGTCGGCCTTATTGGTGGCATGCTTGCACTTATCTTCTACGTCGGCGGCTCTCTGAGTCACGCGATCACCACGTTCTTTGGGGAGCTCGTTTTCCCACCCCTCTACGGTGTCGTTGACGCGCAGGTCGCTAATCCGTTCATCACGTCTGCCGTGCATTCCACGCTGCTCGCCTTGGCGGCGTCACTCGCCATCGCTATTCCGTACATCTTGCTCTTCTTTATCTTCCTCGCCGTTCTCGAAGACGTTGGTTACCTCCCGCGCGTTGCCGTGCTGCTCGACCGGCAAGCGCACATCATCGGCCTGCACGGCAGATCGCTCATCCCGCTGCTTTTTGGCTATGGCTGTAGCGTGCCGGCGATTATGGCGACACGAGCGCTTCCCACGAAAAAGGAGCGAATCATTACGACTGTGCTCATTACACTCATTCCATGCTCAGCACGGACTGCAATAATCCTGGGCGTCGCAGCGACGTACGCGGGAATTCCGTACGCACTCGCGATTTACCTCATCTCTTTCGTCCTGATCGTCGCGTCCGGAAGACTGCTTCGATCGACGATCCCGGGACGGACGCCCGGACTCGTGCTCGAAATTCCGCTCGTGCGAAGGCCCGCAGTCATCCCCATCCTAAAAAAGACGTGGCTGCGGATGAAGGAGTTTCTGTACATCGCCGTTCCCTTGCTGGTGGCCGGAAGCATTTTGTTCGGATGGTTGGAGCTCGCCGGCCTGAGTCAATTCATCGAAGCGCCGATGGCGCCCATTACCGTCGGCATTCTCGGCCTTCCTGCCTTTACGGGCATTTGCCTCATCTACGGGGTGTTGAGAAAGGAGATGGCCATAGAAATGCTCGCTATCGCGTCAGGGACGTTCGTATTCAGCACGGTGATGACCCCTGTTCAAATATTTGTGTTTTGCCTCGTCGTCACCCTCTACGTGCCGTGCCTTGCGACGTTTGGCGTCATCGCACGGGAGCTCAACGCTCGGTGGGCGGTGGGCATATCGATCTTCACCATCGTGTTGGCGCTGGTCGCGGGCGGGGTTGCGTTTCGGGTGCTTACCTTCGTACATTTGTGACGAATTGTGTCGAAGTTGACGCTTCTAGCGACATTGGTACGCGTCCCAACTAGTAAAGCAGTTCAGTAACAGTTTTTCGGCTACCATATCTGCGTAATTATTTTTGTAGTCGCGATTCTCATTGATACCATCATTATCGCCATCATCTCGGGCATCCTGACGCTCCCGCTGCAAACGCCCATCGTCACGGTGACGTTCGTCGAGGGAAACGCAAGCGTCGCGACGACGCCCAACCCGCTTGGGTGGCGTTCAGGGGCGGTCTCGCTGCTCATCTTTTTGCTGCACTTCATACTCCTTGAGGGGGCGTACGGCCAGACGGTTGGCAAGATGGCTGTTAAAATTAAGGTGGTGCAGGAGGACGGGACAAAGATCGATTATGCAGGCGCCGCCGTGCGCAACATCCTGCGCGTTATCGACGCCATCCCGTTCTTTATTCCGTATTTGCTCGGTGCCATCCTTATATGGACATCAGATAGGAAGCAACGGGTTGGTGATCGTGCTGCAAGCACCGCCGTCGTAAAGGCATGAGGTTTAGCTTCGTGCCCTTCTTTTTTAAAACGCCGTCTTTGGTCGAGCCACGGCGCACCATTCGCACAGTTAAGCGACAATGAGCATTTCTGACTACGTCTCTTTTGACGCTTATAGCGGTGAAGCGTCAGTTTCCCGGTATAATAGCCGCAGTATGATGTGTCTGTATTGACGGCAGAACATTCATCGCAATCCGGCGCTATCACGTTCCATGTCGTTGTAAAGCGTTTTAACTTCGGCTTTTAAGCCGTCCAAGCGTTCCTCAAGTTTCGTTACACGTTCCTTCAAATCAGCCATTTCTTTTTCGTCGTCCATTTTTATGCACTCCTGTTAAATCGGTATGAGGCTATGAGGCTATGATAGCCACAAATAGAAATGGAATACAGACGGTATATATAGCCACCTTATGCTCAAAGGACGGAACTATCAGATAATACGGCTGCTCGGCTCACCAAGAGTCTTGGCCAGATGTCTTCTATGGCCTATGAAGGGCTCTTTTTGAACAAAAAACTGCTCCTATCAACCTTTGTAGAGTTATACGACAACGGTGCTTGGGGCTATCGTTTCCTTCTTCTCGGTGCCCTACGCGTTTAAAAGTCATAGCGCGGCGGCGTTATCGTTGTCATCAGTCGCTTTTGCAATTCTATGGATCGGCACATGAACGTGATAGGTGTAGAAACAAAAGCGCACCAAAACCGCACCAAAATGTAACACATTTTTCCTCAAATAGAACGAACGACCATACAGAGTGCTGAGACTCAGCTGAGCACGAACCCCTAAAAACGGCTTTTTTTA
>Ga0209226_10000110_pt1 | contig 55739 bp, 48 predicted proteins | sample BarGraNGADG00212_2_FD_184497 | JGI IMG/M metagenome (GOLD analysis project Ga0209226, IMG submission 184497) | Arctic peat soil microbial communities from Barrow, Alaska, USA - Barrow Graham LP Ref core NGADG0011-212 (SPAdes) (version 2) | ecosystem: Environmental > Terrestrial > Soil >...
TTGCTGCGGTGGCTAAAAGTAAGCAATACTGTTTGAGCGACGCCGAGGCACGAGGTGGCGCGAGTTGTATTGCGTGCGCAAGTCGAAAAACAGGAGCCCCAAAATTATCTGCAGCCTTGATTTTTGCTCACAATTTTTATTATTTTTTAAAGGTGTTCGCGAGCTCGCCCTTCGGGCTCGGTTATTTGGTTACTTTCTTTTTATCAAGAAAAAGAAAGTAACATGGATTTGCGGCGAGCAAAAAATGAACAAAATACAAACAGAGAAAGCATTGCGATTGTCTTAAGCTATGAATAGATGCAAAATAATATGATTAATTGCAGTATTTATTTTAATTTTAAATCATAACTATATGCTATGAACAAAGCTCTGGGATTTTTGGCACCGGTCATGATTACCTTAATGATATTTGCACTGAATGCATTACTGCCGGGCAGATGGGTGACAGGATATGTATCTAAAGTAAATTCCAACGAAAAAATGAGATACCATCTTAACGCTATCTTTGTTTTCTTTACCGTTGTTTTAATCTGGTTTTTGTTGGGATATTTTAATATTGTCCCTTTTGACTGGCTCTATAATAACAGATGGTTTGGACTGGCGGGTGCATTTTTGTCAGGTGTCATATTTTCCCTGGTAGTTGTATTACATTATCCTCCTGTGCGCAAGTTCTTTCTGGCAGATCTTTTTTTTGGGAGAATAGAAAATCTTCAGCTTTGGGATGGAATAGCGGATGCAAAAATGTGGTTGTATCTGACAGGAGCTACTATGCTGGAGATAAATGCGTTGAGCTTTACAGTACATCATCTGATGCTGTTTGGAAATCAGGCTTCGACCGGCATCTTACTTTCAACGGCATTACTTACTTACTTCATTATAGATTATTTCATCTTCGAAGAAGTTCATCTCTATACTTATGATTTATTTGCAGAGAGAGTCGGATTTAAGTTAGGCTGGGGGTGTTTAGTCTTTTATCCATACTTTTATTCCGTCTTTTTATGGTCTACGGTAGATTTGCCCAATCCTCATACTCCCTCCTGGTTATTACTGATATATGTCCTTATTTTCTTTGCCGGATGGGTTTTATCACGAGGTGCTAATATGCAGAAATATTTTTTCAAAAGAAATCCCGGAAGAGCAGTTCTCGGGATAACACCCGAAGCAATTACGGATGGCAATAATTCCCTGCTGGTAAATGGATTCTGGGGTATCAGCAGGCATGTAAATTATATGGGTGAAATATTAATGGCGTCGGGTATAATTCTTTGTACAGGATATCCCTCTTTGATTTGGCCATGGTTATATCCCTTGTACTATGTTCTTCTGTTAATTACACGTCAGAGAGACGATGATAAACGATGTGCACTCAAGTATGGTGAACTTTGGAGAACATATGAAAAGAAAGTTCCATACCGGATCATTCCCTTTATATATTAACAGGCAACAGGCAACAGGCTCACGCCTCACGCCTTTTTTATAGTCTGTACATTCTTCGGGTAGTATCTCCCATAATGTTTATTGCCATTTTCCGGGGCAGGATTTTTTGCATAATAAATGATGCTAACCTGTTGGCCCTGCCTGTGATGAAGGAGGGTCGTTTGCCTAACTTCTTAAAACATTCATTTACCACTTCTTCCGGATTGAGCACCCGCGGAGTAAAAAATCCGGTCTTCTCAGGATGTGTATTCTTAAAACCAGGAGTTGCCGTGGCACCGGCACAACATGCTATTACATCAACACCGCTGTTCTTCCACTCATACCACAGACTCTCTGCCAGTATCCTGTTAAACGCTTTAGTTGCTGCATAAACCGATAAATAGCCACTACCCTGAAAGCCGGCCAATGAGGTCATTAATACAACTCCTCCTTTTCCAAGTGTCAGCATTTTTTCTCCATACAGGCGCACCATCTTCATCGGGGTTATCATATTTACACGGACTGCCATAGAATGGTTCTCTGCTGAATTTTTAATAAACGGACCAATATATGACAACGCAGCATTATAAATAATCAGACTGATCTCCCGGCCATTCAATCCTTCCTCTATTTCATGTAGGGCATTTTCACCTGACAGGTCGCAGGAGATACACATTACGTTTACTTTGTACTTATTTTCCAATAAATCAGCTAATTGCTGTAATGGGTGAAGACGCCTGGCAATGAGTACAAGATCCATCCCTTCTGCTGCGAGAAAGGTTGCAAACGCAGCTCCGATTCCTTCTGAAGCTCCGGCTACCATGGCTGTATCGCCATATTTTTGTCTTAAGTTCATTTTTCAAAAAGAATAAAGTAGCCGAAAAGACATGCAGGTAATATAGTCAGGTCAGATTATTCCCATTTTCTTCGCAATAGCTGCCGGAATGGCATTCTTATTCACCATAATGTTAGTGGTTCTAAGCATTACGTAAGCTCTGGATACAAAAATGAATCCATCGTACTTTCCTGTAATGCCCCAGGAGTTCTTCACTTTGTAGAAGGTGTTTCCGGCCTGGTCGGTTGCAAGCCCGATTATGTGCATTCCGTGATCATCTGTAGTGGAATAGTTATCAAATTCTTTTTGCCTGATCTCCTGGGTGATTATTTTTTCGGGATACGGTCCGTTAAAAACTTTTACGGCTTCATCTTCTTTCATCTCATTCCAGTTTTTTTCCGGGATAAGAGCCACTCCCTGCTTCATTGAAAAACCCTTATCGCTCATATCGCTTGCCCATCCGACGGAATAGCCATTCATAACGGAATTGTCTATGACCTGAATGAATTCATCGAGAGGCAGATTATGGAAGAAACCTGCAGCCCAGTTGTCCGGTATCTCCAAAACAAATGGTTTATAGAAGGGGTGATGACTGAATGAGGTGATAAGAACATAATCATCAGGATTGATACCCAACTCCTTCATGAAGCTGACCGGGGTATATGTCTTACCCTCATAATTAAAACTGTCTGGTATTTTTCCGAGGTATGCATCGAGGATCCCATTTACTCCTCCAAACCATGCAGTTGTCAACTTTGGACTTTTGATCACGGCATCCATAAATCCCTTCAGAGAAGCATCCATCTCAGTATGGTTATGTTTTGTCTCTCCATAGTTCAGGCCGGGATAAGCAATATCGGGAACCAATCCGACCTCACGGCATCCGTTGAGGAGATCGCCATATTCACCACCTCCGGCAAATGTAGAGCTGCCATGCATCCTGGCATACATCTGAGCTTTTTTCTCATAGGTGTGCCTGACAATATACATTTCCGAGAGATCATAAGGGTTCTTTCCCATGCGCAAAAGCTCCGATTCCAACATAGAAATTCCGGAAAAGCACCAGCAGGTGTTTGTTGCACTCTGATTTTTAACAGGTGTACAGGCCAGTTCTTTCTTTATTGAAAAGATGTATCCTGTTTCCTGACTGCTGGCTATTGTACTGATCAGGATTAATAATATAACCAGTTTGAAAAATTTGTTCATAGTATTGAATTATTGGTTTTTATAAATGTATTTAATCAAAATATTACCAAGCGTACACAACGATTGGCTATTAAAATTTAAAACCCCGTAGATCATTGATCTTGCTGGATTTGATGTTTTTCAATAATTATTGGATAATTTCTACTGTTTTACCAGCTCAACTCTCCGGTTCAGAGCCTTGCCCTCTTCTTTATCATTACTTGCGACAGGGGAAGTAGGTCCGTCACCGCAGGCACGAAGACGTGCAGCATTTACAGAAAATTGAGATACCAGTGCATTAACAACAGCTCCGGCCCTATCCATCGAAAGTTTCATATTTGCATCAAAAGCTCCTGTATTATCGGTATGCCCCACTACATAAAGTTTAAGATTGGGATCGGCTTTCAATAATTTTGTGATCTCCTGCAAAGTTGGTTGAGATTCCGGTTTCAAAGTCGATTTCCCGGTATCAAAATATATACCATAGACAGCGACTTTGCCTGATTCCTTAATACTGTTTGCCATACTGTTGGCATCGGCGATAACATCCTGGTTCATCGCTTGTTTTTCAATCAGGTGAATCGTGTAAGAACCGTTAGAGCTGGCATAGACATGTGCCCATACTTCCATTCCGTTTTTAACGACTTTCAATATGACATTTTCACCTGCATCATCATATTCAAAGATTAGTTGTCCACCTACTTTTTTCGCAGCATTGGTATAATTCCTGCCAATCTGCAGCGGACTCGGGGCCTGAACATTATCATTCAGGTCATAGTAAATGGTAAGATGATGTCCCTCAATAACCTGATTTTTCTGGTCACTGATCCTGAATTCGTATTTATCGAATTGTAAATCATCATATCTGTAAATATGATAACCGGGCATCCTGGTAAATAAAGCAGGATCTTTACTTCCTTCAGCGTCTTGCTGAGCATTTAAAGTTGATATACCGGCAATCATTAATAAAGACAAGAAAATTAATTTTTTCATACTTATGTTTATTATTGAGTTAGTTCCTTAGTCTGTACATCAGAACATCATGACCTGCAATCTGAGCCTTAACAACATTTCCTGTGGTTCCGGCTTCCTTCCCGGTCCAGATGTTAAAAAGCCTGAATTTCTCTTTGCTGAAATCAACCTTAAAATCAAAATCAGGGTCACTTATTTTTTGTTCAGCCCAGTTAAATTCCAATGAAACAGGTTCTTTTTTACGGTTGAGGAAACAAACAGCCCATTCTTTGTTCTTCATGGGTTTTACCCAGACTTCCGTACTGTCAATATCTTTATATTTAAACGCCTGAATCCCAAGTGGATCCTGATTGACGGAGATCATATCCTTATTTGTCAGGATCCCGATTGTAGCCGGATCAGCAGTGCGTACATCATTTCCCATAATAAGCGCTGATGCCAGCATGCACCATAAAGTAAAGTGGGTTCTGTTCTCGCTTACTGTCATCCCGTTACCGACTTCCATCATATCAAAATCATTCCAGCCATCAGGACCTGCGTATTTACGTATATCTTTCCGCATGTACACAACCTTCATCACGCCCCAGTCCTTATAACTTCCATGGTCAATCACACAATCAAAGCATGGAGCAATATCACCACTTATTCTCCAGAGTTGTCCGGTTTTTTTCCCCCATAACCATGGCTGGTTGTCTCCCCAATCACAAATACCAAAAACCATCGGTCTCCCTGTTGCGTAAAGTGCATCTCTCATAGTAGCATATGCTTTTTCCGCATTTAATCCCGCAGTGTTACACCAGTCGTATTTGAGATAATCTATTCCCCACGAAGCAAAGAGTTTTGCATCCTGTGTTTCGAATCCTTTGCTCCCGGGATAATCGCCACAGGTTCTGGTTCCGGCGCAACCGTAAATACCAATTTTCAATCCTCTGGCATGAACATAATCGGCCAGTGCTTTCATACCGCCCGGAAATTTTGCAGGATCCGGTACCAGATTGCCTGCTTCATCACGTTGCTTCAACGACCAGCAATCATCGATTATAACATATTTATAACCGGCATCTTTATAACCATCCTTTACAAAAGCATCAGCGATCTCTTTAATAAGATTTTCACTGATATTATTTTTGAAAGTATTCCAGCTGTTCCAACCCATAGGCGGAGTGGGTGCTAGATCAGGAAATTTCTGGCCAAAAATCAGCCCCGGGAGAAAAAAAAGCAATATGATCCAAGTTTTTTTCATAGGATAGGAAGTGATGAATTAATATAAAAATTAACAGTCGTGAATTTGTATACCAAATTTAGCACTAAATAATTTGATTAAGCGGAAGAATTTGTGAAGAATGTATAAAGTCCAATAAATCCTCGATACTTCAAGCTTAATCGTTAAATGAGATCTTTATAAAAAAATGACCTTTTTCCTGTAACCTATTCCTTTTATTGAGGTTATCAGTATTAAATGAAGTAAATAAAGACATCAAAGGTTTGGAGACTCTCTCGGATAATGCGCTAATGCTGAAAGTAAAAGACGGTGATATTGATAAAATGGGCCTGCTTTATGAACGATATCATCGTCAGTTGTTTGGTTTTCTTTTCCGGCATAAAGAATTAAGTGAAGATATAGTTCAGAATGTTTTTTTCAGAATGTTGAAATATCGTAAAGGTTTTACAGGTTCAGGTGAATTTAAAACCTGGATGTATCATGTGGCCCGAAATGCTCTGCATGATCATTTCAGAAAAGATAAACAAACGGCTTCAAATAAAAGCCTGGACGATGTTAAAGAACTAATAGCAGGTGAACAGTTTGCAGATGAACAATTGGAAAAACAACAAGAATTAAAAATCCTGTGGAAGTATGGATTAATAAGATTCGTGAGCAGTGGTATCTTCAGGCCAGGCCCCGGTTTTCATTTGGAATTTTATTGGTTGCAGCCGGACTGTTTGCCGGGTATCTTTTACATCAGCCCGGTCAATCAACGATTTCGTATGACAAACAAATTGTTTCACTCTCTTCACAGGTTTCAGATATGAAACAATTAATGATGCTTTCCCTCCTGCAGGACCCTTCGGCTTCACAACGTATACGTGCTGTTGCATATACCGATGAAATGAGTAATGTTGACCGCAAAGTAATTGATGCTTTATTTACTACATTAAATGTGGATCCAAATGTAAATGTAAGGCTGGCTGCCCTTGAGGCTCTGGTTAAATTATCTGATAAACCACAGGTTCGTGAAGGCCTCGTCAGGAGTATAAGTCTGCAGGAATCACCACTCATGCAATCAGCCATTGCTGACGCGATGGTAAAATTGCGGGAGAAAAGCTCTGTAGAATCCCTGCAGAAACTTCTTAATAAAAAAGATCTTAATCAAATGGTTAAACACAATATCGAAAAAAGCAGGTAAATAAAAGCATTCTCCACTACACGAGTGTCATTGGGTGATTAGTAAGTCTGGTGGAGTATTCTATGAAGCTAGCAATTGTTTCACTTTAGCTGATATCTCTTTCCCATCGGCCTTTCCTGCCAGCTCTTTTGTAGCAACACCCATAACTTTACCCATGTCAGCCGGTGATTTTGCACCTACACGTGCGATAATCCCTTTAATAATATTCATTAGCTCCTCATCACTCATTTTTGCAGGCAGATATTTTTCAAGAACATCAGCTTCAATAATCTCTTTCTCATATAAATCAGGCCTGTTTTGTTCCTTATAAATCGCAGCTGATTCCCTTCTCTGCTTAACTAACTTCTGAATGATTTTCAATTCCTCTTCAGGGGTCAGAACAGTATCCCCGCTTTTCTCGGTCCTGGCAAGGGTAAATGCTGTTTTGGCAGCCCTTATTGCCTCAAGGACAACTTTATCCTTCGCCTTCATGGCGCTAATAAGATCGCTTGATATTTTTTCGGTAAGTGACATAATGAAAGTTTTAAATTTTACTGATATTGTGAAACTTAGTAATCTTTAACTCGGTTCAACATGAATTGTCACAGTCAGATTTTCATAGACCGAAGTAAGTTCATTCTCTATCTTGTCACAGTATTTGTGAGCGTTTCCAACTGATTCATCTTCAGGAATCTGAATATGAATATCAATGAAACGATAGTTCCCGGCCACTCTCGTACGAAGATTATGATAACTGACTTTCAGACTGTTTAAAGTCTTCTCAAGTTCTTCAATCTCGCTATCACTCCAGGCTGTATCGAGAAGAGGAGTAAAGGCTCTTCTCAGGAGATGATATGACTCTCTAATAATAAACAGGGCAACAAGCATTGCGATCACCGGATCTAACCAGTTAATGCCGGTAATTATTATAAGACCAAGACCTACTGCAACTCCCATGGATGTAAAAACATCAGTTTTAAGATGCAAGGCATCAGCCTCCAGAGCCACAGAGTTTGTTGCACGGGCCACCTTATATAGTCTTCTGGAAACAATAATATTAACAATTGCTGAGATGAGCATTACTAAGGAGCCCAAACCTATGGATTCGAGTTCAATCTTCCCGCCAAAGAGTTTTTTGACAGCTTCGATAATAATCCAGATTGAAGCAATAAAAATAAGAAGCGCTTCAATCACTCCCGAAATATTTTCAATCTTCCCGTGTCCGTATGGATGTCTTGAGTCGGGAGGATTATCCGAAACCCTGACAGACAGGAAGGCAATAATAGCTGCAACCAGGTCCATTGAGGAATGGATTGCCTCAGATATTATACTTACCGACCCGCTGATTAGTCCAACAGCTAACTTTATTATAATCAGCAAGGTGTTGGAGACTATCGAAAGGCGGGCAATACTTACTTTTTTATAGTTAAACATTTATCAATTCATAATCTGTGTTTCCGAGCCCTATTTTCACACCATGCTCAAGGCCAGCCTGCCAGAATGTATCCGGATTTGCCTTCTTGAATTTATCCTCACCCGTCAAGTCGCTTTCTTTATGGTCATCGCAAATTACGCTCCCGGGTAGCGCCGGAGCAGATTTTACGAGATCGGCGCATGCCTGATCGAGAGCAACCGGATCAAACGACGCAGCTATTCCAAGGTCAGGTACCAACGGATAATCATTGAAGCCCCAGCAATCACAATTGGGTGATACATTCATTATAAAATTAATATGGAAGGAGGGCTTATCCCTGACAACAGCTAATGAGTATTCAGCAATCCGCTTACATACGGTTTCAGATGAGTTTTGCCATACAACTCTTGCGGAATCGTACTGGCAGACGGCAACACACTGTCCGCAACCGATACATTTATCATAATCAATATGCGCTATCTTGTCTTTCCCTACTGCAATGGCATCATGGGCACAGTATTTCTCGCACATCCTGCATCCTGTACAGTTCTTCTCAAATATCTCAGGAGAAGAACCTGAATGGAGGAAAAGTTTTCCACCAACAGATGCACAACCCATTCCCAGGTTTTTCAGAGCGCCACCAAATCCAGTCATGTCATGCCCTTTGAAATGGTTCATTGAAATAATTACATCAGAATCGGCTATCGCACTGCCGATTTTGGCTTTGTCGCAGTACTCAAGGTTTAATTCAATTTCACGGTAATCAGTCCCTTTGATTCCATCTCCGATAATAACAGGACAATTTGTTGTAAGAGGATTATATCCATTCTCAAATGCTGCTTCAAGATGCATAGGTCCATTTGAACGCCTTCCAAAATAGAGGGTATTACAATCGGTCAGAAACGGTATAGCCTCTTTTGCTTTTAAGAACCTGATTATCTGTGCAGCATAATTGGGCCTCAGGTAGGCCAGGTTTCCAGGCTCTCCGAAATGTATTTTTATCGCTACTATTTTTCTCTGGAAATCAATTTTTTCAATCCCAGCTTTAACAATTAGTGCTTCAAGCTTTTTCAAGAGATTTTGTGACGGTTTTGCCCTTAGGTTGGTAAAATATACTTTTGATGAAGACATAAAAGGTAGTTTTCTAAACTGACAATATTTTAGCTAATTCCACAAGACTGTGGTTAACATCTTTATGAAGTTTTACAGCTCTCCGGAAAGGAACAAGTGTAATCTCCCCATTCATAATTCCAACCATAACACTTTTCTGGTCATCAATAAGGGCTTCAACTGCAGCATGACCAAGACGACTTGCATTAACCCTGTCGATTGCCGATGGCGAACCTCCGCGTTGAAGATGTCCGAGTACTGATACTCTCACATCATAATCTTTAAAATCATTTTTCACTTTCTCAGCCATTGCAAAAGCGCCTCCTTCCTGGTGGCCCTCCGCGACAATAATAATATTGCTTGATTTCTTGCGCGAGTTACCTGCCTCAATCATTGCTTTCAGGTCCTGTTCGGGTCCTTTGATTTCGGGAATGATAATTGCCTCAGCACCAGTAGCAATTCCGCTGTATAAAGCTATAAATCCGGCTTCTGCGCCCATAACTTCAACAAAAAACATCCTGTTGTGGGCACTGGCCGTATCTCTTATCTTGTCAACAGCTTCTACCACAGTATTGAGAGCTGTATCATAACCAATAGTGTAATCGGTACCATAAATATCATTATCGATTGTTCCTGGGATCCCGACAAAGGGAATATCAAACTCTTCATTGAATAATCTTGCACCGGTAAATGATCCATCCCCCCCTATAACAACAACTCCATCAATCTGAGCTTCTTTCAGGTTATTATATGCCTTAAGTCTGCCTTCGGGAGATCTGAATTCCTCACATCTGGCAGTCTTCAGTATTGTTCCGCCTCTCTGTATAATGTCGCTCACACTTTGTGACTGAAGCGGTACAAAATTGGCCTCTATCATTCCCTGGTAACCCTGACGGATTCCCGTTACCTCCAAACCATTATAAACAGCGGTACGTACAACTGCACGAATTGCAGCATTCATTCCGGGGGCATCTCCTCCTGACGTAAGCACCCCGATTCTTTTAACTTTTCCCATAATTAGATTTTGTAAAATAAGGCAACAAAGGTAATACATTTTATTTTGCCTTACAAATGACGGAACATTGCAATAGTCAGATATTTGAAATGATATCCCGTATGTTTTCTATAAGCCATTTTGGAGTGGAAGTTGCTCCACAGATCCCTACCGATTTTTTACCGGAGAACCATGACTTGTCAAGTTCTTCAGCTGAAGAAACAAAGTGGGTATCGTGATTAACATTTTTGCAGACAGAATAAAGCATCTTCCCATTCGAACTTTCCCGTCCGCTTACAAATACAATTGTATCGTGTTTTTTTGCAAACGTCTTAAGATGTGGTTCACGGTTTGAGACCTGACCGCAGATTGTTTTATTTATTATCAGGTTTTTTCCCGGATCGGATATTCCCTTTTCTTCCATCCTGGTGCGCAGAATGTCGGAAAGATTACTGTATTCTTTTACGCTCATGGTCGTCTGGGCAAAAAGGTAGACTGGCTTTGAAATATCTATTTTCTCAAAATCAGCTGGTCCGGAGACAAGAACACCTTCATTGTTAATCTGACCAAGCAATCCAACCACTTCAGCATGACCTGGTTTTCCAAAAATCACAACTTGCCCGTTACTCTCCTTGATTTTGATCCAGGTCTCCTTGATTTTAGATTGCAGCCTTTTTACTATCGGGCAAGTAGCCTCAATTATAGTTATATTATTCTTTTCAGCAATTATATATGTTTCAGGCGGTTCCCCGTGAGCTCTGATAAGTACTTTGCAATTCCTCAGGTTACTGAAAACGTCATGATCAATTGAAACCAGGCCAAGAGATGAAAGGCGGTCTACTTCCTTGTCATTGTGAACAATAGGACCAAGAGAGAAAACTTTTTCCCCGTTTAACAGAGCTTTTTCTGCTATTTCAACAGCGTTTTGCACGCCAAAACAGAATCCGGACTGTTTATCAATTTCAACTACCATGTCTCTTCTCTTCAATGATTTTTTTTACCCATATCATCTGTTCATCGACCGTCATTCTGCTGTTATCGAGCAACACAGCGTCATCGGCTCTTCTGAGCGGACTGATATCCCTGTTTTCGTCAGCAATATCTCGGGATATTATAGTTCTTTTAATCTCTTCAAAATCAATTACTATACCTCTTTCTTTTAATTCATCGTGTCTTCTTTTGGCCCTGATATCAATTGAGGCTGTCATGAAGATTTTTATATCCGCATCCGGAAAAACAACCGTACCAATGTCTCTGCCATCCATTACTATTCCCTTGGAAACACCTATCTGTCTTTGCAACTCAACCATCCGGGCACGTATTTCGGGTATTTGACTTATTCTGCTAACATGAGCTGTCACTTCCATATTCCTTATCTCCTTTTCAACATTTTCGGAGTTTAGAAAAGTTTCATATTCGTTTATATCAGGATTAAAAACAAAATCAATATGAATATTATTGAGTTCCGAGAGAATTGCAGGTGTATTTAATCCGGAGTTATTTATATATTTCCTCCTCATGCAAAAGAGTGTTACAGCACGATACATTGCACCGCTGTCAATAAATATATAATTCAGTTCTTTTGCAATTAGTCTGGCAAATGTGCTCTTTCCGCACGATGAATAACCGTCAATTGCTATAATGAGTCTCTTTTCCATAATGAATTACCTCTAATGTTGTTTGAGAAAGCACCACCTCCCCACACCTGCGGTGTGGTACTCCTCCTCTAAAGAGGAGGAGAAAGTTAATGCATTGATTATCTTAACTTTCCCCTCCTTTTAAAAGGAGGGGTGGCCCCGCTTAAGCGGGGACGGGGTGGTTGGTTCTCGTCCTGTAAAAACTATGCAAAGGTGATAAATAAACTTCTATATGACAAATCAGGATAGGCCTGTGCTCTTTGCCCAACGCACCTGTTATTTCCGGTATTTTTTATAAATAAGATCCGGTCTCACGATCAAAGAAACTGAGTTTGAAGATCCTGCAAGATGGTATGTTGCTCTTCCAAACTCTATATTCAGAACGGAGGTGTTTATCCCGAAACCCCACGAAAATCCTACGGTTGAAACTTTTGAATCAATCTCCAGTTCTCTCCTTCTCTGATAGTTGTACCCTGCACTGAAATAAAAATTTTTATGAGGTATAAGTTCAACACCCAGAATGGCATGTCTCATGGCATTCTCCAAAAAGCCGGATGATACCTTATTATTTTCCTGAGAGGATGGTACATTATATTGATAAGTAAGGTCGAATTTTTCAAGATGTCTCAATGTTAATGAAAAGCGGAATGGAGCATGAGAGAGCGATTGTGATATTCCTGCCTGTATCTCGAAAGGCAGTTTCTGATGTGGTTCGCCAGCATAGGTAGTAACCTGATAACCCAGATTTTTAATTACCAAACCTGCTGAGAAAAGATTACTGCTATTATGCCACGAAGCACCGAAATCGAATGCGAATCCAAATGAGGTGTACTTTTCAAGATGTGATAAAACCGGTTTAAAGTTCACTCCAACCGAAAAAAGTGAATCTATTGTACGCGAATAGATCATCGAAAATGCATATTCAGCAGCGCTGAAGTCGCCAGTTATTATTCCGGAAGCATCTGTCTCGGTAAAAGAACCGTAATTAAGATAGGTTAAACCAGCCGCAAAGTTTCCTGTTCCGGGGATTGATCTTGAATACATGGCAAGCCCATAATTGATGCCGGCAAAATAATTGACATAATTTAATGCGAGACTCTTATTCATACCTTCATTGAGAAGTGCCGGATTATGATATGCAAGGTTAAGATTGTTTCCGTGCAGTGAAACATTTGTGCCTCCGAGTGATGTGACAAGTCCGGAATGAGTAAGGTTCAAAAATTCATAGATATTATCGCCTCCGGTTTGAGAATAGGATGGTGATGCAAGAACGATAAGGAAGAGAAAATTCAGGACCTTTTTTTTCATAACTATTGATACACATCAAATATAACATGATTTATCTAAACGGGAAGGTTATGTAAATTAGTATTAATGAATAGTATATAACTATCTGACGCGTGTCAGGCTGTTTTGCCTGTAAGTGCCATAGCATCCCCAGTACTCTTCTTCATGCCGTTCATCTGCGACATAAAAAGCCCGGCAATTACGATTGTCATACCAACAATGTTCTGAAAAGTTAACCTGTCACCAATTAAAATGAATGAAAAAACAGCTGTGAAAACAGGAATACAATTTGAAAATGCAGTTGCCTTTGAAATTCCCATTTTTTTGACTGCCCGGGCAAAGAGAATGAACGCAACACAAGAGGCAAAGAAAGAGAGCTCGATAATTGGTACAAACATATTAAAAGTGAATGGAGTTGTGATAAAATGATCAAAATCAAGAATTAAAAAGAGAGGAAGAAACAGAATAGCCCCAATAACGTTCTGAACATTTACGATGTAAACCGGGCTATATGTTCCAACAAGACGGTTGAGAGTCAGGTTATAACCAACTGCTGAAATTACTGCCAGAAAAAGAAGTCCCAATCCTTTAATATTGAATGAAATGCTTCCGTCACCATTAAGTATAAATACAAGAACTCCAATTAAAGACACGATTATTCCTGCATAATTAATGACCTTGAGTCGTTCTTTAAAAATCATCCAGGCGCCGATAATTGCAAAAATAGGTATGGTAGAAATCAGCACTGAACATACAGTTGCCGAAACATATGTAAGTCCGAAACTTTCACCAAGAAAATAAAAGAAAGGCTCAAATAAAGCCAGCATCAGGAACAATTTGTGGTCCCCTTTTTTTATTTTCATATAATTCTTTGTAGCAACCAGAAAAATTGTCATTATAATTACGGAAAACAGAAGCCGAATAAAGACAATGGTTATCGGGTGAAATGTTTTGTTTGCTGTCTTAAACCATATAAATGAAAAGGACCAGATGATCATTGACAACACCAGAGCCCCATATAATTTTATATTTTTGTTCAATTTAAATATTTTGATAAATCCGGATTTTTCCTGCGCTGCGAATTTATATTTTAAATTCTTATTATTGGAGATAAATATGACATTTTTTAGATTTCAGGTTTAACCTCTACGAGGTATAATATTTAACATTATAAATTTGTTCTACAATACTATATGCCCTACGGGCAATTTATTGTAAAACAATTCTTTTCGCCATTGTTGATAAGTTCTACAGTACGATTTGCGCTATGGGCAATTTGTTATGAAACTATTCTTTTCGCCATTGTTGATAAGTTCTACAGTACGGTTTGCCCTATGGGCAATTTGTTATGAAACTATTCTTTTCGCCGTAGGCGATAAGGTATTGTAGAAAATTAAATTGCAGATCATTTTCAATTCCTCGTAGAGGATAAACAAAAATCCATATTTTTAAAGTCTCAATTTAGTCAAAAAAGCATTATACATTAAAAGTGTATATCTTTCGACTATATAAAATTTATATTTTCTGTCAAGAGAATAAATACCAGTAAACTAATTGGTTATCACCTGGTTTTCTTTCGAACATGCATAAATTGTGATATGTATATGATTTGATTGTGAATCATAAATTATTATATTTGCCGCCTCAAAGGTTGAAAGAAACAAAATAGAATCTTATAAACAATTTAGAACAAGTAAATTAACTAATATCAAAGTTTAGATGAAAATTCTGGTTTGTATAAGTAATGTTCCCGACACAACGACAAAAATTAAATTTGCCGAAGGAAATGCTTCAGTTGACACTGCCGGTATTCAGTGGGTTATCAACCCATGGGATGAATTGTCTCTTACCCGGGCTCTGGAACTTAAGGATGATCCCGCAAATGGTATAAAATCTGTTACCGTTGTGCATGTTGGTCCGGCAACTTCGGAGCCAACAATACGCAAAGCACTGGCTATTGGCGCTGATGATGCTATAAGGGTAAATGCTGAATCATCTGATGCATGGTTTGTTGCTGCTCAGATTGCTGAAGTGGTTAAAAAAGAACAGTTTGATGTTATAATGTGTGGTATTGAATCGAGTGATTATAATGGTTCTGTAGTAGGCGGAATGATCTCGGAATTTCTGGAAATTCCTTCAGTTTCAGCCGTTTCAGGAATCAAATTTGAGAACGGAATACCGGTTTTGACCCGGGAAATAGATGGAGGAAAAGAGATTGTGACGGTGCCTGCCCCATTTGTTGCCATAGTTCAGAAGGGTATAGCAAAAGAGCCCAGGATTGCTGCTATGCGCGGTATTATGATGGCAAGGTCAAAACAGGTAAAGCTTGTTGAACCTTTACTGATTGATCCATTGACCCGGATAGTGGAATTTGAAAAACCAAAACCACGTGCAGCCTGCAAATATATTGATGCAGAAAACCCGGCTCAGCTTCTTGACTTTTTAATGAATGAAGCAAAAGTAATCTGATAAATAGTAAAAAACAGTAAATCAAAACGATATGTCAGTATTAGTATATACCGAGAATTGGGATGGAAAATTCAAGAAACTTTCATATGAACTGGTCTCTTATGCAACTGGTGTGGCTAAAATGCTAAGTACCACTGTAACAGCTGTATCAATGGGATCAGTTGATGATAGTGAATTACACAAGCTTGGGAACTATGGTGCAAATAAGATAATCAGTGTAAAAAATGATCAACTTAAGTTCTTTGACAGCCAGGCCTATGCAAGTGTTATCTCTGAGATTGCCAGGACAGAAAATGCATCAGTTATTATAATTTCGAATAATAATAGCGGAAAGGCGATTGCTCCCAGGTTATCTGTACGTCTTAAAGCCGGTGTTGGTGCAGGTGTAAGCAGACTGCCATTAAATCTGAATCCATTTACGGTTTATAAAAGGACCTATTCAGGAAATGCCTTTGCACACCTGGTTATTAAATCTGAAATTAAAATACTTACTCTTGCCCAAAACTCTTTTGATCTTGTTGAAACAGCCGGTAATGCTACAATTGAGAACCTTAATCCTTCCGTTGACGGATCATTACTGAAAACAGTGGTAAAAGATGTACAAAAGCAATCAGGTAAAATTCTTTTGACCGATGCAGATATTGTACTATCCGGCGGAAGAGGTATGAAGTCGCCCGATAACTGGCCTCCGCTGGTTGAACTTGCTACTCTGCTGGGCGCCGCAACAGCATGTTCCCGACCGGTGTCAGATGAAGGCTGGAGACCTCACGAAGAGCATACAGGGCAGACGGGTAAGATCATTGCCCCAAACCTCTATATTGCGGTTGGTATTTCAGGCGCAACACAGCATCTTGCAGGTATCAGTGCTTCGAAATTTATCGTTGCTATTAATAACGATAAAGATGCCCCTATTTTTGATGCTGCACAGTACGGAATAGTAGGTGATGCAATGAAGGTTCTGCCAAAGCTTGTTGAAGCTGTAAGAGAGATAAAAAAATAATTGATATAACGGTCAGTTAGGAATAATAATTGAATTTGTAAAAATGACAAAGCAGATTGTTTTTGCATTCGTACTTCTAGTTACCATAGGGACTTTTTCATTTACTATTTTCAGAATTATAAGGTTTTTTAAATTTACCAGACCTGCCTTCCCTGTTAAAGACTTTGGTAAGAGAATAAAAGTAATGCTTACTGTTGCCTTTGGTCAGACTAAGATTTTCCGGAGACCGGTTATAGGCCTGTTCCATGCTCTTGTCTTCTGGGGATTTTGCGTAATAATTTTTGGTAGTATTGAGATGGTTATTGACGGATTGACCGGAACAGATAAAATACTGAAAACCTGGGGACCTGTTTATAATGTCATTATGGCATCAGGAGACATTTTTGCTTTCCTGGTCGCATTATCGATAATCATTTTCCTTTCCCGGCGCCTGTTTTTTCATATTAAGCGTTTTGAGGGTATTGAGATGAAACGAAGATCCCATACTGATGCCAATATCTCTCTTACATTAATACTTCTGTTAATGATATCCCTGATGGCAATGAATGTTGGATTTATCGGATGCCAGGAAACCACAGGCGGATCAAATGACGGTATATATCCTGTCGGGAGGATTCTCATCACCTTTTTACCCCTGTTAAGTTTGGAGAATTTCAAACTCATCTATGAAGTTTCATGGTGGAGTCACATACTTTTGATATTCTTATTTGCAAATTATCTTCCTTATTCAAAACATTTCCATGTGTTCATGTCAGTACCGAATGTATTTCTCTCGCGACTTGACCCGCTCGGGAAACTTCCTAATATGGACAGTATTACCAGGGAAGTTAAGATGATGATTAATCCGGATACAGCCTACGCTGCAACGGCTAACGATACTCCGGCTGAACGTTTTGGCATAAAGGATGCAGAAGATGCCTCGTGGAAAAACTACTTTGATTCATTGGCATGCACGGAATGCGGCAGATGCACCTCTGTGTGTCCTGCGAATATCACAGGAAAGAAATTGTCACCCCGGAAAGTAATGATGGACCTTAGGTCACGGATGAAAGTGAAAGGTCCGTTAATGGTTAAAAACGGACGGGATTTCAATGATAACCATTCTCTTTTAAAGGATTACATTTCAGCGGAAGAGCTTTGGGCATGCACAACATGCAATGCCTGTGCGAAAGAGTGTCCAATCAATATCAATCACCCGACTTTGATAGTCGATATGCGCCGATACCTTGTAATGGAAGAAGCATCTGCACCCGGAGAGATCAAAGCAATGTTTAATAATATTGAGAATAATGGCGCTCCATGGCAATACTCAGCTGAGGACAGGTTAAACTGGGCACAAGATCTGGAAATGAAAATATATCAAGTTTAATAGATCCTTTGTGAACCTTAGTGAGAACCTTACCACAAAGGACACAAAGTGCTTCATAAAGCCCGCCCGGCTGACGCTGGTCGGACGGGTAACACAAAGGGAAAGATGGATGAAAAAGGATAAAAAGAAAAGATAATAAATGGAAACCCGGAAAATTGAAGTCCCTGTGATGGCCGAGCTCTTTGCAAAAGGAGAAAAACCTGAATATCTTTTCTGGGTTGGTTGTGCGGGAGCTTTCGACGACAGATACAAAAAAGTGGTCAGGGCCTTTACTAAAATCCTGACACATCTGAGTGTAAGCTTTGCTGTTCTTGGAAAAGAAGAGACATGCAATGGTGATCCTGCCAGGCGTGCCGGCAACGAAATGCTTTATCAGATGCAGGCACTTCAGTTAATAGAGATCTTCAGGATGTATGAAGTGAAAAAGATTATAACCATTTGTCCGCATTGTTACAACATCTTTAGAAATGAATATCCCGATCTTGGTGGCAATTATGAAGTTATCAGTTACCTTCAGTTCCTGAACAGAAATATTGAAAATGGAAAATTAAAGATTGATCCCGGTTCATTAAACAATATATCGATTACCTATCACGATCCATGCTACCTTGGAAGAGCAAATGACATATACGATGAGCCACGAAATATTCTCAAAAAACTTACCGGTAATTTAGTCGAGATGCACAGAAGCAAAAGTTTCGCATTATGTTGCGGAGCAGGAGGGGCTCAAATGTTTAAAGAGGCAGAAAAAGGCAGCAAGGAAGTTTTTATTGAGAGAACAGAAGATGCTCTGAAGACCGATGCCAGGGTTATTGCAACGGCATGTCCGTTTTGTATGACAATGATGACTGATGGTCTGAAGTATAAAAACAAAGAGAAAGAGATCAGGAACCTTGATATTGCCGAACTTATTGCGCAATCAATTGATTTATAGAATAATTCACATAATTATGTAAACATGGAAAATAGCAAACTCTTGAAAAGCGGTGAATTTTTAGTAAACGATATTGAACCGAAAGATATTTTCATTCCTGAGGAATTCAATGAGGAACAAAGAATGATCGCCCAGACATGCCGCGACTTTCTGGAAGCTGAGGTTTATCCCAATCTTGAAAAAGTTGAGAAAAGTGACCGTGACCTGATGAAAAGCATGCTTAAAAAGTCAGGAGAACTTGGATTAATGGGAATCTCAATCCCGGAAGAGTTTGGAGGATTCGGACAGTCGTTCGTTACTCAGATGTTAGTAGCTGAAACAACAGGTGCCGGCTATTCATTTTCAGTTGCATATATGGCACATTGTGGTATCGGCACCTTGCCAATCATGTATTATGGTAACAAAGATCAGAGGGAGCGTTATGTTACAAAACTGGCGTCAGGAGAATTGATCGGAGCTTACTGTCTCACCGAACCGGGTGCCGGAAGCGATGCTAATTCCGGAAAGACAAATGCAAAATTAAGCGAAGACGGGAAACACTACATTCTTAACGGACAGAAGATGTGGATCACAAATGCCGGATTTGCTGATACTCTGGTTGTATTTGCAAAAATTGATGTCGATAGGGTTCTCAGTGCTTTTATTGTTGAAAGTAAATATTCCGGGGTGGTCATTGGTCCCGATGAACATAAGATGGGTATTAAAGGTTCTTCCACAGCTCAGATCTACTTTAATGATGTTAAAGTACCTGTCGGGAATCTGCTTGGCAAAAGGGGAGAGGGTTTCAGGATTGCGCTGAGTATCCTTCATATGGGACGTCTTAAACTCGGAGCTAACGTCGTTGGAGCCGCTAAAAAGGCGATCAATGATTCTGTTAAGTATGCCAATGAAAGAAAGCAGTTTGGTGTTTTAATTTCAACATTCGGGGCACTAAAACATAAGCTGGCAGAACAGGTTATTCGCCTCTTTGCTTCAGAATCAGCTGTGTACAGAGTAAGTTCTGATGTCGACAGTCTTATGAAAAAGCTCACCGTTGATTGTGGTGATTATGGCAGGGCATCGATCGAAGCAATAAGCCACTATGCTGTTGAAGCAGCCATTTTGAAAGTTATAGGATCCGAAATGCTCGATTTTGTTGCTGATGAGGCAGTTCAGATACATGGAGGCATGGGTTATTCAGCTGAAATGGCAGTGGAAAGAGGTTATCGTGATTCGAGGATCAACAGAATTTTCGAAGGTACCAATGAAATAAACCGTCTTCTTGTTGTTGATACTGCAATGAAACGTGCCATGAAAGGTGAATTCGACCTGTTCGGACAAGCTGAAAAACTTTTCTCAGGGTTAGCAGGCATAACTGATGGCAAAACTGAAGGGGAGGACTTTTTCCAGGAAAAATCAAGAAATATTAAAAATTTTAAAAAAGCAATTCTTATCTGTATACACGGTGCGACAAAAAGATTCGAGAAAAACCTTATAAACGAACAGGAGGTTCTTAATAATATAGCAGAGATGATGATGGAAACTTATGTTTCCGAATCGCTTGCTCTAAGAGTCGAAAAAATGTCCTCCATTATCGGAAATGTATCACTTTATAAAGATATGCTTGACGTAAACGTATTCGACACAGCAAGCATCATCAGAAAATCAGCTCTTGAGGCAATCGGTTCATTTTCAACACCGGAATCCTGCCCGGAACTTATCAGGGCAATCGAAAATCTCTCAAGAGTGGAATGTGTAAATGTAAAAGATGCAAGACGGCGCATTGCAGATAAACTGATTGAAGATAATATGTATAAGTTTTGAAATTTTTTTAAATCAAGATTTATAAAAAGGCTTTCAGGGAAGCCTTTTTTTATTCAATGCTTATTACGGCATCCTTCATGTAAATCCATGTCAAAACAAATATCATCACGGTGAGTGATATAGATCAATTCCGGACATGATAAAGAGCATGTGTAATCGTAAAATTTGTTGCTTATAAAAAACTATTAATCAGTATTATCAGATATCTTTGTGAATAAATTAACACTATTAAAGGCATGAATCAGAAAATAGGTAGGATCAGACAGATTCTTGTTGTATTGCTTCTTATTGCAGCTGTCAAAGGGTTTTCTTCATGTGAGAAGTATTCATATACTGAACGTCCGGTTGACCCTAATACCACGTGGCATTTTCAAACGGATATACAACCCATCTTCAACGGAATCTGCATTACCTGCCATGGCGGAGTACAGGCACCTGATCTCCGTACAGGAAAATCTTACGCAGCCCTCACAAAAGGAGGATATGTTAAATCTCCGGGTGAAACCAGCATACTGTATATTCAGATTACCACTCAGTCAGATCATATCCCAAGAACAACATCAGCTGAGAAGTTTAAAATTCTCTACTGGATAAACCAGGGAGCCCTTAATAATTAAAAATATCTTAACCTGATAAAACCAATCAATATGAAAAAATTCTTAATACTTTTGACTTTATCATTAAGCATAACTTCTTTGTTTGCACAGGAAGATTCTCTTAAAACGGCAATATCAAAACCGGTCCGGTTTACTTTTGGAACAACAACATTAATTGACATTAATACAACTGAAACACCTTACAAAGGGGGTCTGCAACTGGAAATTCAGCACAGGTTCAGCGTGATAATAGACTATCATAACCTTTTTGGTATATATGGTTCGGCGAATACTCGTATTGGTTTAAATTATGGAATAACCGACAGGTTAATGATCGGTGCCGGAACTACAAAAGATAATAAACTCCAGGATATTCAATGGAAGTATCAGATCCTTCAACAGACTGAAGATGATAAGATGCCACTATCTCTTTCATATTATGGCAATCTGCTTATAGACTTACGTAAGGAAGAAGTATTCGGACCGGCTGAAGGATTCAGACAAATTCACAGATTATCTTATTTTACTCAAATAATAGCAGCGCGCAAAATAAATAATATGTTTTCCGTTGAGATAGCCCCTTCTGTAGCTTATTTCAATTCTGTACAGGAAAACGCTGATTCCACTTCAGGTTATAAGAATCTAAATTTCGGTATTTCAGCAGGTGCCAGAGCAAATATATTTGGTTCACATTCGGTTATTCTGGAGTATGATCAATTATTGACAAAGCAGAATATTCCTGTTCAGCCAAAGCCAAATCTTTCACTCGGATGGGAAATAAGCACTGCAACACATACATTCCAGATATTTGCCGCCAATTATAATCAGATTATTAATCAGCGGAATCTGCTGTTCAACACAAATGACTGGAAAGATAGAAAATGGCTTCTCGGGTTTAATATTCATGTCAGATTCTGATTCAATCAAGTAAGGAGGAATGAAATTATTTAAATTCCGTAGTATCATCCTGTTTGCTCTTATCTTTACGTGTTCTTTGTCCTCCGCCCGAAATTTACATCTAAAAACGGAGAATATTAATACCCAGGATACTGCATCCTTTATTTCTCAATTTGAAGCTGATAACAACCGTTGTTTTAAATGTCACGGTCAGGAGAAATATGAATACACAAATGAAACACTCGGGAAACAGGTCAAAGCCATGATGTGTTCGGAACGGATTATACATAAAAAAGAGTTTTATTTATCAAATCATAAAAGCTTTAGCTGTACCGACTGTCATTCCGTTGAGTATGTTAAATTTCCACATTCGGGAGAACTTAGAATGGAGCAGAAATATAACTGTATTGATTGTCATGGAGGCGATGAGAAATTTGCAAAGTATCATTTTGAAGATATAGAAGTTGAATACCATAAGAGCACTCACTTTAAAATGGAGGGAGAAGGATTCTCATGCTGGAAATGTCATAATCCTCACACTTACAGGATCTCGGTTCGAAACAACAATAATATTAAGGAGACTGTTGCGTATGACAATGCTATTTGCCTGAATTGTCATTCTGACTTTAACCGTTTTCAGCTTCTGAGTGATAAAAAAGAAATAAATATCATTCAAAAACATGAATGGCTTCCAAATCAGACTTTACATTTTGCAAATGTACGATGCATCGAATGCCATACCCAGATTAACAATAATATTCCTGTATCGCATCTGATTATACCAAAAGAAGAAGCTGTCAGACTTTGCAACGAATGTCATTCAAAAAACTCAATACTTATGGCTTCACTTTATAAATTTGAATCTAAAGAACTGCGTCGTGGTGGATTCCTGAACGGGATAATTTTGAATTCATCATATGTTATCGGAGCAAACCGAAATGAATATCTGAATCTTATAAGCCTTATTATATTTGTAATAGTGATCGGTGTCATAGCTATTCATATTATAGTAAGGATAAGAAAGAAAAACAATAATTATTAAAGGAAACAACAATGTATCTCTACCCAAAATGGATCAGGATCTGGCATGTCATAAATGCAATAGTGTTTCTGATTCTTATCGTTACAGGTTTAAGTATGCAGTATACTGATAAGGAGAATGCCTCTTATGTTGTCGGATTTGCCAAAGCAGTGAGGTTGCATAATTTTGCAGCTATGGTACTGGTTTTAAACTATATTCTATTTGTTACGGGAAACCTTCTTACAAATAATGGAAAGTATTACAGGATTGGCAGAAAAGATTTTTTATCGAATCTGGGGAAACAGTTTAAATACTATTCAAGTGGCATGTTCAAAGGTGAAAAACATCCGTTTCCGGTCACTGAAGAACACAAGTTTAATCCGCTTCAAAAGTTAACTTATGTGCTCGCCATGTATGTGGCTTTTCCATTACTTATTATATCAGGAATCGGTCTGTTGCTGCCTGAAATTACTATTACGACATTTTTTGGCATAAGCGGTCTTATTCTTACTGACATACTTCATATAACAATGGGTTTCTTTCTTTCAATATTCATGGTGATTCATATTTATACATGTACTCTTGGAGCCCGGCCTACGTCACTTTTCTGGGGAATGATCTCCGGGTACCATCGCGAAGAATAGTGCAGGCGTTAAAACAGAAAAAATGAAAGAGATAGAGGAAAATGGAGGTGAAAGCTCATCGAGACGCAATTTTCTTAAAAAGGTAGGTATCGGTGTTGGAGCTGTCTCTCTTGCAGGGATAGCAGGCACTTCAGTTATAGCCGGGAATAAATCAAAATCGGGAGAAAAAGTTAAACTGCTTTCTGCCGATGGCAAACTTGTTGAAGTTGATAAGGATGATATAAAACCTGCCAGAGAGATTGTTGCTGAACTAAAATCGGAAGCCAGGAAAGGATTAAAGGGAAGGAAATTCGTAATGGTTATCGACCTGGCAAAATGCAAAAATGCCAGGAAATGTGTTGAAGCCTGCCAGGAGGGGCATATGCTTCCTAAAGATCATGAATGGATGAAACTATATCTTCTTCAGGATGACCATACTACAGCCCGCTATTGGTTCCCGAGGCCTTGTTTCCATTGCGACAAACCTATGTGTGTAAGTGTTTGCCCCGTTGGAGCTACATTCAAAAGAGACGATGGTATCGTTCTCATCGATAACCAGAGATGCATAGGATGCAAGTTCTGTATGACCGGCTGCCCTTATTCGGTAAGGGTATTTAACTGGAAAGATCCGGGAGTTAAATTGCCTCCGGGTCATGTTTATGATCCTGAAACCAATATTCCTCCGGTGGAGGGTACTGTCGGGAAATGTATCTTCTGTGCTGATAAATTAAGGAATAATGAACTACCCCGATGCGTTTCCGCATGTCCCATGGGAGTATTGTATTTTGGTGATCTATTGGAGGATACTGTGACCAACGGTAATGAGACTGTCAGATTCAGCAAACTGATGACCGACAGAGCCGGTTACAGGTTCCGTGAAGATCTGGGAACACTGCCCAGTGTCTATTATCTTCCTCCAACCGAACGCTCTTTCACTGTTGAAAGCGGATTGGAAGGCAATGACGAATCTGTTACGGGAAGATACAAAAATGCCGGTCCCCGGTAAGTTATATTGGTAATTACGATAATATGCCGACAGAAAAACAATTACTTCAGGATCTGACACCGGAAATAGAGAAAACGGGGATCAGATGGTATATTACTTTCTCGGTTTTCTTTTTGATTTTTTGTGTTGGTATTTATGCCCTCATTCAGCAGATCGATAAAGGTCATATAGTAACCGGCATGCGCGACAATGTAGTATGGGGATTATACATTGTAAATTTCATTTTCTTCATGGGATTAAGTTATGCAGGTGCACTAATATCGGGCGTTCTTCACCTGTTTCATACCGGATGGCGCAAACCGGTGATACGTTTGGCAGAACTGATAACCGTCATATCGCTGGTTATTGGTCCTTTCTTTATTTTCTTCTGTATCGGTCGTCTCGACAGACTCCCATTCCTGATAATGTATCCCCGAATCCAGTCGCCTATAACATGGGACGTTATTGCAATTAGCACTGATCTGGTCGGATGTTTTTTGTTTTTGTATCTCTCATTAATTGAGGATTTTGCTATACTCCGCGATTATGATGATCTGAATGTGTCCCCATGGAAAAAGAAACTATATAAAGTTCTTTCACTGGGTTATAGCGGTACGGAAAAGGAGAAAAAGATACTGACAAATGCAAGGAATGTTATGGCAGCCATGATTATTGCGATCGCCATTATTGTCTATTCCGTTTTAGCCTGGATCTTTGGAGTGACTCTTCAACCCGGCTGGCATTCAACTATTTTTGGTCCCTACTTCGTTATTGCAGCAGTCTTTTCGGGCACCGGGCTTTTAATAATTCTAATGTGGATTTACAGAAAAATCTATCATCTTGAAGAATATATCACAAAACGTCACTTTGTAAACGTTGGTGTACTTCTTACAATCATAGCTGCATTTTATGGTTATTTTACTTTCAGCGATTATCTGACAAAATGGTATGGGTCGATTAAAATGGACTCGATGCTCATTGATAAGCTCTTTCACGACTATTATGCATTATTTATTTTTGCAAATTACATTGGTATATTGCTGCCATGTATAATTATTGCTTTTCCAAAATTCCGCACCATACGTAATATAACTGTGGCAGCTGTTATAGCTGTTACAGCCCTTTGGGTGAACCGTTATATTATTGTAATACCAACTCTTGAAACTCCATTCCTTCCAATTCAGGATACCAGGCCTGACTGGATACGGTATTCTCCAACATGGATCGAATGGTCTCTCACACTGGCAGGGATATCAGTTTATGGAATGCTATTTATGCTGGTATCGAAAATTGCGCCTATTATTTCAATATCGGAGATGAAGGAAGTAGATAAAACAGAGATCATGAAGTAGGGGAGAAAAGTTGAAATGAAAAGAAAAATATCACTGATATTATTACTTTTATTATTACTCTCATTGAATTCATTATTCTCCTTTTCACAGGAGAAATTGAAGATCAGTCCTTATATTCAACTTCAGTACTTCAAGGACAACGATGAAAATAGTTTTTTAAAAACTACTCTTACATATTCAAGGAACAGGATGGAACTTCCGCTTCCGGGTATGAAAATTATCTTTTATTCCGGACCGGAAAAGAAAGCCAGGCTTGCAGAAATCGTTACTGATGATAAAGGTGTTGCTATATATAATCTTAACCATAAATCCGATTTTTTGGTTAACAAAAGCGGTTTATGGCCTTTCGGATCAGTATTTAATGGCAACGATACAATCGAGTCGGGTATCTCTGAATTATTAATCAGGGATGCCAATCTCATTATGACATTAACTGTGATTGACAGCATAAAGACTATAGGACTGAATGCAAAAAAGATGGAAAAGGGAAAAGAAATCCCGGTTTCCGGTGAGAAGGTGACACTTTATGTCCCACGAATGTTCAGCCTTTTACCGATTGGTGAGGCAACGCTTGATGAGTCAGGTTCCGCTTCTGTCGAGTTTCCTGCCACACTGCCGGGTGACAAAGAGGGTAATATAACAATCATTGCCAGGTTTGAGGAGAACGCGGAGTTCGGAAATGTTGAAAAAAAATCTACCCTGAAATGGGGCCTGCCATCTACTTATTCTGTTCCGGCCGGTCACCGGGCTCTCTGGACTAAAACTGCGCCCAGATGGATGATTTACACCCTTTCTGTGCTTTTAGCAGGTGTTTGGGGACATTATCTTTTTGCTTTAATCAGTCTGATAAGGATAAGAATCGCTGCTAAAAAGAAAGCTAAAGAAGAATACAGAGTTTAAACTTTTTTGCACGATATTTGTATAATAGTGTATAATCAATAACATTTATTTATGAAAACTATTAAACTATTCTTTACAAGTGTTGCAGTTTTGTTGTTTACGACAACTTTAGTTGCCCAGCCAAAACCATGGGTTGTACCAGCTAACTTCAAAGCAATGAAAAACCCAATTGCCATGAGCGAAGCCAGTACTCAGGCAGGACAGGCACTATACGTAAAAACTTGTGCAGCATGCCATGGTAAAACCGGTCTTGGTGACGGACCAAAAGCAAAATCACTTAAGACAGCGCCAGGGGACTTTTTAAAAGCAGAATCACAGAATCAGACTGATGGCGAACATTTCTACAAAACCAAAACAGGAAGAGGCGACATGCCAAAATATGAAGGAAAAATGACAGATGATGATATCTGGAACATTGTTAACTACATAAGGACTTTAAAGAAATAAAGTGGAGAATAATTTTCCTGAAAAATAAGAGGCTGACCATATATGTGCAGCCTCTTATTTTTTGCTATATACTTCATTAAAAGCAACTCCCAAAGTAATTATGCCGGTGACCTGGAATAAATTATTCTAATTGCTATACGTTTTGAGTTTTAAACTCTCAATATTGTAATCATCAAATACGATAGCTATAGCAATTTTTGATAAGAAAGTAAAAAGTAAAAATCCAAGTGAAAATATCATTACCGCAGTTCTGATTTCAGTCATAGATGGGGTATATACATATATCTGTCCTAAAATATCGGGGGTAAATGCCGGTATAATTAAAGCAATTCCTTTTTCAACATAAACACTTCCATAAATCAGAACTGCACCAATGTTCAGAGTCACAAAGTTTTTCCGGGTTTTAGGAATTAAGAAAAGCGCAAATGCGATACATCCCATAATAATTGATGACCAGCTGTAAGGAACGATTTCTTTGTGTTCACCTATTCCAAAAAGTAAATATTTCCAGTACAAAATATGCTCAGTATCGGAATAGAACTCTTTAAAAAGTTCAGCAATAGTAAAAAACAGATAAATGAACATTGCGTACACCATAAGTTCAGCAATTTTCCATATAGCTTCATCTTTTATTTCAAATTTGGTAGTTTTTCTGAGTATTTGAAACAGGATCAGGAGAATCGCCGGACCTGAGCAAAAAGCCGAAGCTAAAAATCTTGGGGCAAGTAAAGCGCTGTTCCAGAATACACGACCAGGTAAAGCATTATAAAGAAATGCCGTTGTCGTATGGATAGCAACAGCCATTGGTATGCTGATTAAAACAAGCGGTAAAACAATTGCGTGATTGTATTCTTTTTTATAAAAAATACAATATAATAAATACGTTACAACAAATATATTAATTAATATATAAATGTTAAGAACGAAAAAATCCCAGGAGAGCATAGAAGATGGAAAGTTCATAGTGCCTAACAGAGGCAGCATATGCCAGAATCTGAGAGGATTTCCAATATCTACAACTATAAATGAAATACACATAATTACAGCACAAATAGCCAGCAATTCACCAAAAATTACAATTTCCTTGATTGGTTTCCAATTATAAATATAAGCAGGGACAACTAACATAACAGCTGCTGCCGCAACTCCAACGAGAAATGTAAAATTTCCAATATAAAAACCCCAGGATACTGAATCCCGCATGTGAGTTTCAATCAATCCGTGACTTAACTGACCTGCATAACCAATTCCTCCCCAAATTATTAATAGCAACAAAAAGATCAGCCAGGCAAAATATGTTTTGCTCCCATGGAAAATTATTTTTATACTGCCTGTTATAAAACGAATAAAACGAATAAACTTCATATTAAATTTTGTTTATTTTTTTAACTAATTTAAAATATACATTAATTTCAAGTTTAATTTAGATACCAAAGAAATAGTAGAATTTAGGTTGTGTGTTTAATTCCTGTTTCAGTATGAGTACCCGTTTGTTTTCCAGGATGTACCTGATTTCGCTGTTGGGGTCTAAAAGATTTCCAAACTTTCTTGCCCCTACGGGACATATTTCAACGCACGATGGGTATTTACCTTCCCTACTTCTTTGAATGCAGAAGGTACATTTTTCTACTACACCCTTCATTCTTGGCCTGTTACCTAAGTAATGCACTTCAGTATTTAATTCTTCAATGGGCACTTCCGGCTCGCCCCAATTGAAATGCCGTGCTCCATACGGACAGGCTGCCATACAATACCTGCATCCGATACACCAATTGTAATCAATTACAGTAATACCATCAGGTTCCTGCCATGTGGCTTTTACAGGACATACTTTTACACACGGAGGGTTTTTACATTGCTGACATTGTATAGGCACATAAAAATATCCCTTTTCCGGAACTTTTTCAGGATTATACTGAGCAGTGGAATGAGCAAAATCGACCCCTTTCTCTTTTTCCATCTGAAGCACCTCTATATAATGAATTTGCGGGTCACGCGACTGATTGTTTTCTTTTACACATGCATAAACGCATCTCCTGCATCCGACACACCTTGATAAATCGAGGGCATATCCAAATAAGGTTCCATCAATTGCAGGTTTGTCAGACACATGAAATTCTTTACCATACTTTCCTTTGTATTGAATTTCGAGATCTTTAATTATTTTATCCTTTTCCTTTTTTGATAATGTTTTAAAATTCTTCTGAAGGAACTGATCAAATGATTTCGAATTACAACCAGAAAGTGCAAGTGCTGAGAATGTTGCCAGTGAAATATTTTTTATGAATGATCTTCTTGAACTTTTGTTTTTCATCTTAGCTGAATATTCAATAAGGTAGTTATTTAATATCTTCCTGTTTCACCGGTGGAGGATCCGGTATTAACTCTTTAAATTTTGGTGCATGCGGATTATGACAATTTACGCAAAGCAAATATTCTTTTTTCCCGTTCCATTCACCTGTTCTTTTTCCATGGACTCCGACTTTCCAGTCTCTGTATTTTTCACCGTGGCACTGTCCGCAAAGTTTATATGATTCCTTAAAATCCAATAATTTTCCACTGGCAAGTCTTAAAGAATCTCTGTTTTTAAGATCATGACAGTCAAGACACCAACGGTTTTCACTGTCATGATTAAACATTGCAGAAATGTCATCGTGCCAATCTACTAATACCCTTCTTACAGGATTCGGTTTTAAATTTTTATGACAATCAGTGCAGGGAAATATACCATCACTAAAGGGAGGTGCTTCTACAGCATATTCCTCAGATTGCGTAGTACTTATAATTTCTTTTTTTTCACTATTAATTTTATTTATTTCAATACTCTCCGATTCCTTGTTTTTACATCCGTATGCCAGAACCAGATAAAGAGTTATTAAAATAAAGGGTATTTCAATTTTATCGTGAAATTTATTATTCATATTAATTTGACTTATCAATTAAAAGATTTAAAACTAAAAGTGATTTTTTTTTTATTATATCAAACTGAGGATTTCGTGATGCGTTTTCAATTATAGCTAATTGTCCTGAAAAGTTAAAGTTCTCAAAAAAGTCTGGAACTAATTTATTGTGAACAACCAAGAAAAGAATAATAACATGTGTAAAAGCAATAATAACTTTAATTTTCTATTTTCCCAAATATTTTTTGTGGTTATTAATTATTTCAATGTAATGAATTTACGATTTAAATCCGGGTGCTATTACTTTAGATGTGTAACGGTTTTTACATGTATTTTTTTATACAACAAAAATAGATGAAATAATTATTGCAACTTTTGTTTGCTGTTCTCAGAGATCGTTATATCTTTGTTCTAATCAGCCATATAAGTATAAATTATTGAGGTTTACAGTACCTTAAAGATTAATTCGGAGTTTTATACTGACTTTTGCATGATAATTGTATTTATCACATTAATTAAAACTATATTTTTATGAAAACTTTAAAACTTTATTTTGTCAGCGCTTCAGTTTTGGTCTTGAGTGCAACATTGGTAGGACAACCTAAGCCATGGGTTGTACCTGCTGCTTCCAGTACAATGAAGAACCCTGTGGCGCAGAGTGCAGCAAGTACCAAGACCGGGTTAGATCTTTATACAAAAAATTGCGCATCGTGCCATGGAAAAGCCGGATTGGGCGATGGAGTAAAGGCCAGGGCTCTTAAAACATTCCCGGGTGATTTTTCAAAAGCAGATTTCCAGGGACAAACTGATGGTGATCATTTCTTCAAAACCAAAACAGGAAGAGGTGAAATGCCAAAATATGAAGGTAAACTTGCAGATAATGATATTTGGAATCTTGTCAATTATATGAGGACATTAAAGAAGTAGATTCCGAAAGCTCAGAAAAAAGGCCATCCTCCAGTTGGAAGATGGCCTTTTCTATATCTACGTGGATCAATTAAAATGCTCTATCAATTTGATTTTAGCCAATCAATTGATTTTTGTAAAACCTGTAATGCGTAGGTAGGGTTATGTACACCAAGAGATAATTCACTGTTGATGTAACCGTAATTATATGCCGCACCCAGTTCACCGTATTTCCATTCCCGGCCAATTCTGTTTGCATAGTCAGCATCAACGGCCATTGAAATTGTATTTGCATAAATAACCAAACCGGTTTTTGGGTCAACAGTATTAGCACTTGTAAGAGCTGTTGCAAATAGTGTAGTAGTCTGAGTAGTTGGGAAAAGCGTTCCGAGAAAATCGTGACTTGGTTCTGCACTATAGGAAACTACTCCTGAAGAATTGGTGGTTTTTTTGAACACTTTTCTGGTAACAAGCAGTTCAGCTAACTCTATTCGTTTAGCATCTACTGCAGTTTGAGTAATATCGATCATATCAGAACCATTGTGGCATTCATCACATGCAGCTATGTTAACTATGAGTGAATGACCACCTGTTTGGGTATCAGGATCATATTTATTCATGTGGCAATCAACACAATCATTAGCAGAGTGCTTCCATGTTCTTGTATAGGTTTTACCTGAATATTCATAAGCATTTATGCCGAAGAAAAGATTTGACTGGTTTCCATCATGAACAGCAAAGTTTGTTCCTACCTGGAATTTAACAGTTGTATTCTCTTTGGAATTGTCAAGCGGGAAGAAAGGTAGCTGGTTAAATGTTTTGACAGACCCGGTAGCATCTGTATAATTAACCGCAGTTACACCACGAATCTGGTGGCAGGTAATACATAAATTATTTACCGGTCTAAAATCTACTGCTGCAGTATTTTTATTGTAATTCAAAAATATAGGAGTTGTTGTTCTTAGAACCTGGGCAAGGGTGTCGACTGTAAAATCAAATGAAGTATGCTTATGGCAAGTTTCACAAGTAATTCGAGTGCCATCAGGTATATCGTTTGCTACAATAAATTTTCCATTACCGGTAATCTCTTTAAATCCTTCATTTGTATGACATCTGGCACAATACTTTGTATTTCTGGCACTTGAAGTACCGTAATAATGTTTTGACAAATGGTACTCAGCAAATTTTGCATCCTGATTTGTTGTGGTGTGGCATTTTAAGCAAAGAGCATTTATATCTTTCCCATTTGTTCCGGCAGGACCCATAGGTCCTTCACATGATGTAAGCAGCAATCCGGCAGCAAATAAAACTAATAATAATCTTGTTAGGTTCTTCATATGAGGATTATTTATTAAAATTTCGTTCTGCAATTTAGTTAAAAGCTCTGTTATCTTATTAACAGTTAATATGCTATTTATGTTCTAAATAATTGATAGATATACTAATTCCTGTTGATATATATCAATAATTAGGGTGATATTTGTTAGTTTTGTGGATTCAGGTGTCTATAAAAACTTATTTTTAAACCCCTTAAGAACGGAAATATGTCTGTTGTCAATTTAATCAGTAGTTGTGAAACCTGCACCCGGCGTTGGAAAAACTTTCAGCATTTGACGATTGAAGAACTTCAACTTGTAAACGATAACAGGTATGAAGCGACATTTAAACCAGGTGAGATAATGATGAAACAGGGCTCTCCCACATCCAATGCCCTGTTTTTGGCATCCGGTATGGCAAAAACATATATTGAGGGATTAAACGGGAAGAATTTCATAATAAGCATCGCTTTACCCGGCAGGCTGATAATGGGTCCGGGTGGATATGTTAATTCCCGTCATACCTATACGGTTGCTGCGATAACAACTGTTCAGGCCTGTTTCATTAATTTTGAAATCTTTAAACACCTTGTCAGGGTAAATGGAGCATTTGCAGAGGGGTTGCTTGAAGATATAAGTGCAAAATCTCTCGGGTCGCTAAACCGGATGGTCAATCTTTCACAAAAGAAAATGCATGGCAGGCTTGCTGATGCCTTAATATATTTTTCTGATGTTGTATTCCACAAAGACGAATACGAAATGATCCTCTCACGTCAGGAGCTTGGTGAGATGACAAACATGGCCAAGGAATGTGTTGTACGGATACTTAAAGAACTTGAGAATTCCGGAGTTATTTACTCTGATTCGTCAAAGGTTAAAATACTCGACAAGGAAAAGCTTATTCAGATATCCGAAAAGGGGTAGTGCTTGAAAGACAAAAGACAAAAGACAAAAGTAAAAAGTTGAAGGGAATACTATCTAAGGACATCCGACCTCGGACCGATTAAATATAGTTTTTAACAAATTTGCATTATGAAGTATCTAAAATTTCTTTTTTCCCCGGTTTTGATGGGCGTGCTGTTAGTAATTTTTGCAGTAGCCATGGCTGTTGCCACCTTTCTGGAGAATGATTATGGTTCATCTGCTGCATACAGCATGGTTTACAGTACCAGGTGGTTCGAATTGATTTTGATTCTTCTTGCTGCGAATCTTATAGGTCAGTTAGTTACATTAAAACTCTTCAGGAGATCAAGACTTCCCGGCGCCCTGTTTCACCTTTCGTTCATTATAATGATTATTGGCGCCGGTATTACAAGGTATTTTGGTTGGGAAGGGACAATTCATATTCGTGAAGGAGAAGTTCAGAATGAGTGTTTTTCAAATGAAAAATATATCGGATATACTGTTAAAAATAATGATGGAACGATTATAACAAGCAATTCCGAAAAATATTCACTGACCTCTGTTTCTGCTGATAATTATAAAAAAATAATAAAAATCAATGGTAAAGAATACGAACTGATATTGGCGAAGATTCTCCCGAACGCAACTGAGAATATTGCTGACAGCCCTGAGGGAGAACCAATTGTTTCCCTGGCTGTGTCAAAAGGGATGGCGGGTGAAACGCTAACACTTAAAAAAGGCGACACCAAAATTTCAAATGGTATCACTTTCGGTTTTGCTTCTTCTGTCCCTGCTGATATAAATTTGTCTGTTGACTCAGGGAAGTTTTTTATAATGTCGCGATTCAATCTGGGTGAAAAGAGTATGATGACACAAGTGGTGACCTCAGCAGAGCGTGATAAGCCGATTGAATTGAAAAAGATGCAGATTCTGACAATTAATGATATTCGAATTGTACCTCAGCAAATGTCGGTTGCTGGTGTTATAAAAGCAATATCTGTAAAACCAGAAGAACTGACTACCGGTGTTAATGCTTTTATTTTTCATCTTATATATGGCAAGAAATCGGAAACTATATATCTGTGGGACAGGGAGGGAGAAAAGCTGGCTTCAGGCTCCTGTGAATTAGATGAGAGCACAGTTGAGATCAGCTATGGTTCGAGGTTAACAACGCTTCCCTTTGCAATTAAGCTTAATAGATTTATTCTTGAGAGATACCCGGGTTCTTCCAGTCCATCGGGTTATAAAAGCGATGTCATTCTTCTTGATAAGATAGGAAATGTTGAAAAACCTTTCATGATCTTTATGAATAATATCCTCAAATACAAAGGATACCGTTTTTATCAGTCCTCCTTCGACCGCGATGAAAAAGGTACTATCCTGTCCGTTAATAATGATCAGGCAGGTATGCTGGTTACCTATACCGGATATGCTTTGTTATTTATTTTTATTATTCTTTCGTTACTCAATAAAAACTCAGTATTTCATAATATTAATTCCGGATATTGGAATTCCACAATCAGGAAGACAGTTCCGGCAATTCTCCTGATTTCGTTTCTGTCAGGACTGACAAGTGCCAGTGCCCAAAAACTCATTCCTGATAAGTCTGTTGCCAATGAGTTTGGGAAAATACTTGTTCAGGATCAGAAGGGGAGAACAAAACCTCTTTTTACTCTGAGTAATGATATTCTTCGTAAGGTTGCCAGGGAGAATGAATTTGAAGGACTCAACTCCATGCAGGTGTTTCTGGGATTGTATTTCGATTTCAATAACTGGAAAGATGTTCCTCTTATCAGGATTTCGAACAGCGATCTCCAGAAGAAACTGGGGATAAGCGGAAAATTCGCTGCTTTTTCTGATATCGTCGATATAACTGGTAATGGCACATATAAGATAGCAGAGGAAGTTAATGCTGCATACGCAAAAGCTCCCGGTGAAAGGAGCAAGACCGAAAAGGAGATGATGAAAATCGACGAGCGGGTAAATATAATTTTTATGATATATAAAGGGGATTTTTTGAAGATGTTTCCTCTTAAGGATGGGACTCATAATTGGGGATCCCCTCAGGAAGCAATTCAAAAAGATGTAAATAAAGATGATTCCCTTTACCTCAACTCTATACTTCCTGCGTTGTCAGAAGCATTACAGACAAATAATATTACTTCTGTCCGTCATGTTTCAGAATCAATTAGCGGATATCAGAAAAAATTTTCACAATATACCCTTCCTTCAGAATCAAAGACCAATGCGGAACTGTTATATTATAAGCTTGGTATTTTTGAACGGCTCTTTCCGTATTATGCAACTGTAGGACTGATTTTGCTGATTGGGCTTATTGCCATGGTAATCAGGGGTAGAAAGGAAACCTCTTTATTTGTAAAGATACTTGGTTGGTTGCTATTTGCCGGATTCCTGTTCCACACATTTGGACTTGGCCTCAGGTGGTACATTGCGGGTCATGCACCTATGAGCAATGGATATGAATCAATGATTTTTATCTCGTGGGCCACACTTTTGGCCGGCTTCATTTTCAGCCGTAAATCAGCCTTCGCTCTTTCTGCAACTGCTGTACTTGCCTCTATGACCCTGATGGTGGCTCATCTGAGCTTTATGGATCCTGAGATCACAAACCTTGTACCTGTTCTCAAGTCTTACTGGCTTACCTTGCATGTTTCGATAATAACGGGCAGTTATGGCTTTCTGGGACTTGGTGCTATACTCGGACTCATCACACTAATATTGCTTTCTCTGTCGAATGATAAAAACCGGGACCGCATTGCAAATACTATAGATGAGCTTACAGTAATCAATTATAAAACCCTTACTCTTGGACTATATTTTCTTACAATAGGTACTTTTCTGGGAGCAGTATGGGCAAACGAATCGTGGGGTAGATACTGGGGATGGGATCCGAAAGAGACCTGGTCACTGATTACCATAATAGTTTACAGCATTGTAATCCATAGCCGTATGATACCCGGAATGAAAGATATCTTCACATTTAATCTGTTATCACTCTTTGCCTTCTCTACAGTGCTTATGACCTATTTCGGTGTTAATTATTACTTGTCTGGAATGCACTCATATGCTTCAGGGGACCCCGTTCCTGTGCCTTCGTTTGTTTACATTACTGTTATAGTTTTGGCTGCACTTTCATTTTTTGCATATTCAAAATATAAAACCAATAAGAAGAGAGGGGGCATTAATTCTTAACGCTCTTAAGCAGGTTACTCATTAATACCTTACGCATATCCTGAGCCAGCTTTTCTTTTACCAGATGATAAAATGGCGAATACGGGACCAGCATTTTCTGACAAAGTGCAAGTTCGTGAGACAGATAGGTAAGTGCATAATAACCCCGGTGAGGATTCTTACATTCAGTAAGATAATAAATGAAAGGGTGATCGAGATTAAGTCCTATTAATAATTCAACCTTATTATTCACCTTTTGAAGATCATTCTCATCTGCGGGAGACAGGAAGTTGGAAAGGTAATCTTCGCTGACCGGTTTTCCTTTAATATCAAATAAGCCTGTGGATAAATATACTCCTTCATCCTTAATTGAAAAGAATATAGGTTTAATTGATTTAATCGGCACATGAAGATTTTTTCCGATCATTTCCCTTATTTCATCCTGACATAATATTTGCTGGAGTTCTTCTATCAAGTTGTTTTGTTTATTGCTGATTTCCCTGTTTCCGAGAATTTTGCAGGCCGGCGATAGAGCCGATTTATTTACCAATCCTCTTGCAACAAGATCCTGAATTTTCTTTTGATTCCCGGCGATGGCATCAAGGTTTACAACATCCTGATAAACGGCTTCAAATATGTAATCAAAGAGCTGTGGTGCCCCTGAGATGATCTTGCATTCATCAGGGATAACAACATAGTCATGTTTAAAAGAACCTCCGAGCCATCTGAGATTAGTGCGGTCAGGTGAATAATAGAAAGGCATTCCGTAATGAAGATTTTTGCGCAACTGTACCAGGGAGTATAATCCGGGTCGTCCATTAATCCTATATGACGGAGTCTCGGCCAGCAGTCGTATCAGTCTGTTCTCCTCCATTCCGTAATATTCTTCATTGTCGGGGTCAGCAATAAAATTCCTTATCTCATACCTGAAAATATACTGATTGGCGATAACCACCATCAGATTAATTTTATTTTGCAATTCCATATACAAGAAATACCGTAATTTTCTATTTAGTATTTTTTTTGCTTCAAAATAGTTCCAGTCGAGATAATAATTGTCGCGGCTGATGGTCAGTCTTAGATTATCAACATTTAACAGGACCTCGACATCGTTCACGTATGGAGTGGTATTGTTGTTGTAATCTTCAAGGTTGTACTTCATATTACGGCAACCTGTAATAAAACCGGCCAGAGTTGTATTTGTAATCAGTTCGTATTTACATAACAATTTAAAATTCTGCCAGATATTATTCTTCCTGATCAACCCTTTACATCCATTTTCTTCAAATTCCATGTTAAAACATTGATCTTTTTTAAGCCAGATCGATTTTATCAACTGTTCGTTTACCAACATTGTACAGGGATAATAGGTAAGGCTCTTTATTGCCTGATCGATACATTGATTAACTGAAATATAATTTTTAAATCTGATTGATATTTTAGTGCTGAAATCAATCCTATTTTCAAGCACCCTAAGCTTTATCCGGGGTCTCTTCAGGGGATCAGTAACACTGAAGACCAGTTCAACGGTATGTCCATCGCATTTTGTAATGATATCCACCTGTTCTGTCTCGAGCTTTGGATTAAATATGCTTATGAAGCCTAAACCAAACTGGCCAATTTTATTGTCATCACCAAATTTGTCGGTACCGCCGGCTGTTGTTATCAGAGAAAGGCGGCTTGAATTCATTCCTTCTCCCCAGTCGGTGATACTGATAGAATTATCAGTGGTATTTATCTCTCCCTTACGTTTGTTCCAGGGTGTTCCCGAAGGGTAACTGTCAATGGCATTCTGGATCAGTTCCGAGAACGCTCTACCCGGAGTTCCTCCGAACTGGCTGTTTGTAAGCTTGTTCCATCCTTCATCAAGGTCAATTTCAAATCCGTTTTCAAGTATTTTTTCCCCGATTATTTTATTATTTGTTTCCATATAGCTTATTTATAAAGTTCGTAAAGAGATACTAACCAAAAAAACCTCCGGTTCCTTCTTTGTCTTTACAGTTTCTTAAAAAATCCATGAACGATTTGTTTGTTGAGGCGAATTCACGATTCTCAATGAAATCTCCGTCCGCATTAATGCGACTCATAGCATCGATCAGCAATATATCTTCACGTGCATCGGGAGTGATGTGTGGCAATAATTTGGGATCAGACAGACACATTGCCATTGCCCAGTGAGCTGCCAGCCTCGCATTAATGCTGCTTAATTCAACAAATTGACGGATTTCAGGATGGAACAGATTAAGAATTATCTTCCTGTCGGTGATCAGGAATTTACGCGAATAACATGAAGTTTTTCCATCCCGCTCAACAAGGTAGTTGACTTTCCAGGCAAGAGACATTATATCCCGCTCAACAATTTTTGCTTCCTCGCAGATCCCGATGCTATTTTCGAATTGTTCCCTTATATCGGAGTATTTGCCAGTATGACGATCTGAATTTTTGATTCCTGCATTTAATATTCTATCAATCACCTCCTGTTTAGGTTGAAAAACGAGGAACTTTTCGAACTCTTTTTCTTCAGCACTCAAAACTATTTCGTTGTTGTTCAAAATTTCAAGGACAGTATCCTGAAGATCAAGATTTATAACTCTCTTCCCAAATGTATTTGCAATAAGTTCCAGTGCGCCCTCAGGTTGTCTCTGTTTTAATACGGTCGCATTGAACATGGAATAATCGGTGCCTTCGTTTTCGGATGCTTCAATATATACCAGGCCTTTATCATCCATATCGTCATTCAGCTTCTGGAAAGAGATCCTGCAGCCTCCGTTCACGTTAAATACCGGGAAAGTGTTCCATACTTTGCACTTCGGATTCAGAACCAGAAGACCAATTACCATTTCATCTATTCTTCGTGCAATTTCCGGTGAACCAAGGATCATAGCCTCATTGTAACAGCTGATCAGATAGTTTATGTACTGAGGCAAAATGGTTGTCCTTATCTCCCTTACCAGACCGATCAGAACTGATTCATTACTAAGGCAATGTCTTCCGAAAGTAAGCTCAAAAACTTCACTGTTTATTCTTATCATCAGGTTAGGAACTATGATCTCTTTTTCGAGGTCGAATGATAAGAGGTTATATTTGGAAGTAATAAAAACTTTATTCTGATAAAGTTTATGTTCAAAATTGCCAATTCCCAATACCACCTCGATCGGAGTTTCATAAAGTAAAAGCTGATATTCTTTTCCAAGTGATTTTGGATCATAATTCCACACTCCCTCGGTCAATTTCCTCCTGATCGGATTTTGTTCTTCATCTACTACCGGGAGGTCAAAAAACACATCGATATTCAGATGTCTGATATATTTGTAAAGAATATCATAGATCCTGTCAAGTAATACCGACAATGTCATATTTTTTTCAAGGGTAATTTCGAATTTTGTACCCATTGGTGGCACAGGTTCAATTTGTTCCAATTTTACAGGACGGTCATCGATGAGCGTGTCGGTTTCAAACCGCCAGCATTCAGTGCCGGTAGAAGTAATGCCACTAAATAATAGTAGTCCGGGAACAGCGGCAACACTCATTTTACCCACGCCAAAACGTCCGACAGCTTTTATATCGGGATAGTCTTTCCTAGAACGGAATATTTTGAAATAATCCTGTATCCTCTGGAAGTCCATACCTTTTCCATTGTCGCGTACTGTTACGGTAACAGTATTTTCTGTTTCGCGTCCGGAGATATAGCATTCGGTCGCCATGGCGTCGTAACTGTTCACCACATACTCGCGTGCAAATTCGAACGGATCGGCAAATTGAGTATACATATTGCGTTTCATGTTCTTACGATCGGCCCGGATACCGTTTTCCTCGATTGTTTTAAGTTCTGTTTCTAATATCTCTCTGGTTTTGATTACTGGGTTCATATCACCGTTGATTTTACTTATACTGCTATTTATATAGCCATATTTATGCCAACCTCTATAACAGTCTGGAAAGATGAAGGATATGAGAAAAGTGAAAGTTGACTTTAATAGAGTAAACGGACGGAAATTATGCTGAAAGGAATTGAAAGTTGACTTTTAAGAAGAATTATAAATAATTTTAGTTTTACATATAATTGGCTACTTTTAAGAGTCCGAATTGCGATAACTTATTTAATACCAATCCTTATATGCAAGCCGAAATAATTCTATTTTCGAATACTGCCCAACCAAAATCAGAACAGATCAGGCTGAATCCCTTTCATGGTGAGTCGTTAAGAACTATCGGCGAAAATAATTCTGCTGCTTTATGCCTGATTGAAGACAAGTGGCTAGCTGATTTACAGAAGAATAATGAGGATTTTTCATATAGAGGAGTGAAGCATAAGAAAAAATCATTGACTTATTATTTCAGGAAAAGCGACAGAAAAATCTTAGTTGTAAGCGGATGCAAGTACTCAGATTTCAGTCAGCTTAGGAGAAGCATTAACGATTTTCTTAAAAATGCTGTCCGTTACAAATTCCATTCCTTATATTTCATAGTTATCTCAGCAGAATTCTTTATTAAAGCAAAGGAAGAGGCTTCACAAACCTGGCCGAATAATGTAGCAAAGAAAGGAAAGTATCTGAATCCGTTACTTAATATGTTGAATCCTGTAAACACCAAAGTAAACTTAACCGAAAGGTACATTGGAAACTCGGAGCCCTGTTTGCTTGTAAGACAAATAATTGCATCAGCCTCCAGGAACGATTTTCCGGTACTTATTTTAGGTGAAACCGGTACGGGGAAAGAAGTTGTCGCCCGGAATATACACGAATGCAGTGACAGGAGTAACTATCCTTTTATTTCGATCAACTGTGGTGCAATACCCTCGGAATTGTTCGAATCGGAACTATTCGGATATAAGAAAGGTTCACATAGTTCAGCATATAGCGACAAGAAAGGACTCTGGGAACTGGCAGATAAAAGCACTTTGTTTTTAGATGAAATAGGTGACCTGTCATTGAATCACCAGGTAAAGATATTAAAGGCGCTTGATGATAAAGAAATATTGCCGGTCGGTAGTCTTAAAAAGATAAAGGTAGATGTCCGGATTATTGCTGCCACCAATAAAAATATTGAGGTCCTGGCCAATGAAAAAAGAAATGAATTCCGTGATGATCTCTATTACCGTATAAGCACTTTTATAATTCGCACTCCATCATTAAGCAGTCACACTGAGGACATACCGGAACTGGCAGGGAAGATATGGGAAGAGATCTCCAATAAAAAATTATCATCAGGAGTATTGAACCAGCTCCGTTACATGAACTGGCCCGGCAATGTACGTTCACTCAAGCATTTTCTTCAGAGGCTTTATGCTTTATTCGGAACAGGATCGATAACTGAGGAACATGTACAGGTACTTCAGCATCAGGATATAGAAAACTACCTTAAATCGCCTCAGGATTCCAAAAATAACAGGAAACTGTCAGGGGACAAAGACTTTGAAAAAGCAATAATGAAGATTGAGTATCTTCTAAAGGCGTCACTTTATACCGAAGATGAAGAAAAGCGGAGGGAGTTGCTGGAAGATGTGCAGGATTACTTAAAGGATATGACAGCATGAATAAGGAGAAAGATATCATTGCTGCAATTGATATCGGGACATCTAAAACAGTTACAATAGCGGGGAGGTGCGATAATAATGGGTTTCTAGAGATCCTGGGTTTAAGCAGAACAGATACAAAAGGTTTTGACAAAGGTATCGTTATAGATAAAGAAGAATTTATCAATGCTATCAGGCTAACTGTTGAGGAGGTACAGAAGCAGACAGGAATTGAGATAAGGGAGGCTTATGTCGGAGTTGCAGGTTTTAAAATAGGATATTCTCTTTGTACAACTTTTATCATGCGTAGTCTCACTGATGATGAAATCAGCGAAAGGGATATTGATCGGCTGTTGGGAAAAGCATATAATACAAGCATTTCGCCGGGAGAGGAGATCTACAAAATTGTCCCTCAGAGTTTCACCATTGATGGAGAAAAAAACATCAAATATCCTGTTGGCTGTAACGGATTACGGTTTGAACTGGTTTATCGTTTGTTTACTGACAAGACGTCAACAATAAGTCTTATCAGGCGACTCATGGAACAGTCACTAATAAAAGTTAAGGAAACAGTTTTAGCGTCTGTTGCATCTGCATATACAGTTCTCACACCTGAAGAAATTTATGAAGGTGTTTTGTTAGTGGATTTCGGAACAGATTCCACTGATATTGTACTGATATGTTATGGGGATCTTAAATATGTTGCAGCCCTTTCGAAATTAACAACTTTATCAGAAAGTAATGAAATTATTGATGCTCTCTTACCTCATTTTGAGATCTCACTTTTCAGGGATTATGTTTACCGTGACATAGTTTTAACAGGTGGAGGAGCATATCAGTCAAATTTTCAGGAGTTCATAAAATTAAAAACAGGATTTGACGTGCGTATTGGGCATCCTGATATAAAAGTTGCAGCTGAAAGTAGTTTTAGAGTTAATTGTCCGGAGTATTCTACAAGTGTCGGTTTGCTGCAATACGGATTTAGCAAATTTAGGTCTGGAATTAGTTCAGAAGGAGAATATAATAAATACTTCAGGGATATTTAATCCGGAATTCACTTTCTACCCGGTACAACAAATCGACTCAGGATTCCAAAAATATCAGGAAACTGTCACGGAAAAAAGACTTTGAAAACGCATTACGAAGATCGAATATCTTCTTAAAGCTTCACTAAGTTTTTAAGACATTATCAAGCATTTTAATAACTGACCTGGCAGCATCAATCATCTTAGGATCATTTGTACTCATTCTGCAATATTCCTCAAGATGGAATTTTCCTTTTGCCGCGTATTCTTTGCTTTTGCTAATATATTGCATCATTAAGGAGATTGCCCTTGGTCTGTCATTAATAGTATCCAACTTCATAACTATGAATATCGGGATCTGATATGTTTTGCTGATTTCCATATGCCCATCTGCATCATTTGGGTAACTATCAACATATTTCTGTAAATCCGGTCTTATTGATTCAAGTTCAGATATACCTAAAGTTAAACTGTCGACATCGGATGAACTTATCAAAGTCATTGCATCCTGTATTCTTTCTTTCATTTTTTGTAATTCCATCTTATACTCTTTTTAGATTAAAACTTTTTGATTCTGAAATGTTTACAGGCTTAATTGATGAGTTATCCGGGATTAACCATAAATTTGGAAATCCACTTTCAATACCGGATAATTTAAACTCATTCCCGGTTTGAATTAAACAAGCCTTATTGTTGCCTTGTACGATCTTCATTAGAAATAAAATATTATCAATTTTAACAATGGTCCCACCAAATCTTAGATCATAAAAAACACAATAATCCGTAGAATTATTCACTTCAAACTCACACAATAAATTATTATTTGCTTCAATTCCATCCTGTAAATAAGCCTGAGTAAAATTAAAGCCGGAGCCATTAATCAGATACCCTTTGTAAACTATTCCATCTATTTCTCCTTCGAAGAGTATACCTTTTATTGAGGTTGGAAATTCATTTTTAATATTTAACAGCTCCTGGACACGATGATTTTCATTTAAGAGTTGAAGAGTAAGTTCATTTTTCCCCGTTTGTCCATAGGTAACAAGTAGTAAATCTCTGGTATTTAGCCAGTTACTGCAAAATATTGATTTTGAATATTCATCATAAGCATTTTTTAGAAGGGTCTCGGCTTTCTCCGATTCATTTTTACTCAGATAAATTTTGCCAAGCTGACGTAATGCCGGACCAAAAAATGGAGATATTTGATTAGCAATTGTAACATTCTCATATTCCTGATCATATTCTTTAAGAACATTAAATAATCTTGACCGAAGCAAATACAATCCAGCCAATTGATTTTTATTTTCAATAGTTTTACTGCTAATAATACTATCTAATAAAGATTTTGCTTCCTCTGTCCTGTTATTTTCTATGTTAAGATATATAAGAAGAGAGCCTGTTATATGTTTATTGTTTAATTCAAATCCACTCTGACAATAATTAATAGCATCGTTAATTTTATTACTATCCGGATGCAGCCATGCTATTAATGCCAATTTTAAATAGGCTTCCAGGAATTTTGGATCTTCTTCAATCGTCCTTTTATAAAACCGGATAGCTTCTTCAGTTTTAAAATTGTAAAACATTTTTTCTGCCTGCGAAAACCAGGTGTTAGCACGGATATTCTGACTTTTAAACTGTTGAAACGATATAGGTAATTCCTGATCTCTGAATTTTATAAAATATGGATCTTCTTTTTCCACTATAAAAAAGTATCCATTTTTAAGTTTACTGATGGTATCACGAGTAGGATCTGGAACAGGAGCCGGGGCGGGCTTTGGTTCAGGTACCGGAATTTTTTCTGGTCCTGGGAGCAACCTGCTGATAGTATCTGACAGTTTGTTTATATGTGTTTCCAGGGGAGTAGTCAAAGCATCGAGCCAGTGTCTTCTTCCCAGGAAAAGTTCCATATCATCGGAAGGTACAATGTTTTCAATTCTGAAGGGGATAATGATCTTACTCTTTGAAACCGCTCTTTCTACCTCGTTAATTACCTGATTTGAGGAGTTGGAATGAGAAGAAAAGACAATGACTACGATATTGCACCCATTCATAGCTTCTATGATGGATTTTCCATATGTATCACCGGGAACAATATCTCTTGGTGCTATCCAGCAACGTATCTTATTATTTTCAAGCTTAGAGCAAATAGCATCTGCAACCATCTTATCGTGAGAAGAATAGCTAATAAAAACATCATGAGCCATTGGCGCCTTTTTTAATCTTATTAAATATAATAATTAATTCCGGTACTCTTTTGAAATTCACAAATTATCAATTTGCTTTAGCTTTGATTCAATAACTCCCGAAATCTTATAAATTTAATAAATTTTCAATTCCAACTCTCAGTGGCGGAAATTTATCAGGGTGTAATCACAATTCTTTTCACTGGTTTTCCCCAATTCTCCGAATCACAATCAGGTTTGAAATTGTCATAAGGAATAACTTTAATTTCAATAAGGTTCCCTCCCGGCTGGTCAAGTAAATTTTGGAATGCGTTTACTGAATGAATTCCTGCCAATAATATTATATCTCTGTCCTTAATCCCGGCTATATCGAATGCCCCGCCCGGCGTAACGCATCGAATCATAAGAGGTTCGATATGACATGGGATCCATTTCATATCAGGAGTCATAGTACAGAAACCAAATCGTTTTTCGACAGCATTCTGATGATGGGAAACCAGGTAGCCTGACCCCAGGAACAGTGAAATAAAGATGAATACTCCAGCTATTCCCGACTTATCAATTATTTTATTTTTCAAGATGTTCATCAAACCATTCAGATATAACCTCTAACCCTTCTACTGCAACTTCATATGGAGGAGAGACCAGTGATTGATTGCCGGAAATTCTGAACTCCTTCAGGTTTTTTAAATTTACTATCGAACGGGGAAGGGATTTTAATTCGTTATTTTCAAGATTCAGATTTATGAGACTTGTTAATGTACCAACATTATCGGGCAGAGTCTCAATCCGGTTAGATTGCAGGTGTAAAGTTTCAAGTTTCTCCAGGAGACAGATTTCAGGAGGAAGTTTTCGTATTTGATTGTTTTCTGCCCGTAAAATTCTGAGGTTTATCAGGTTCCCTATCTCCGCCGGCAAATATTTTATGCAATTGCTGTCGATATGTAACCCGGTAAGACCTGTTAACCCGCCAATTTGTACAGGTAATTCTTCGATGCAGTTATGGTAGAGGTTAAGAATATCGAGCTTTTTAAGATTCCCAATCTCTTTCGTGAGGGTCTTTAAATTGTTCCTGGCAACTGAAAGAAAACGAAGTTCCTTACAATGACCAATTTCCGGGGGTAGTTCTGAAATATTATTGTCTGACAAATGAAGATCTTCCAGGCTGGTAAGCAATCCAATCTGGGGTGAAATATAATCTATACGGTTGCAAAAGGGGGCATGAAAAGAATCAAAAGGCTCAGCGGACAAGTCGAGATTTTTAAGATAAGTTCTCTTAAAGACCCATTCGGGGATTTCATATAAGCCCCAGTCGACCATATCCAGGGAGTACTTGTATTCTTCTTCTGCTTCTCCATAAGGAAAATGGTGTTTGCAGTTAATACATATGAATCCTTCTTCCGCCTGGCTTCTTGACACAGTAGTAGATCCGCATTCCGGACATGTGGTTTGAAACGACATTGCTGATTTATTTAATATCCTGATCTTCACCCATCTGCTTCAATTTCCTGTCAAGCTCCCTGTCAGTCAGATCAAAGCTATCTGAGGGATCAAATAATTTTTCCATTCTATAACAAAGAACGTGATGTGACAGACCCTTGAATGATCTCTCAAGATCATCTTTTTGAACATTGACATTCAGGGTAATTCCTATCTCCTCGCCCCAGGCATCAATGTTGGCACCGAGGAAAATAAATTCCCAGCGGTATTTGTCCTTCTGGAGCGAGACCATGTCAAATATTTGTTTCCTTGAGAACTCATGGGATGCATTCTCATATCCGTCGGTGATAATGGCAAAAATTACTTTTTCAGGTCTGTCAGCTTCGGGAGTATCTGCCAGTCTTTTTCCTATTGTGTTAATGGTTCTGCCTACTGCATCCAGCAGGGCTGTTGTATTGGCGGGAGTGTAGTTATTTTCATCCAGATAGACAATCTGATTAAGCGGGATGGAGTCATTAATGATTTTGTAATAATCGGAAAATTTAACAAGTGTAACATTAGCTTCTCCACTTATCCTTTTCTGGTTATTCAGGAACAGGTTAACCCCGGATATGGTATCTGCCTTGCATGACTCCATTGATCCTGATTCATCAAGGATGACTACTATTTCGCACAGGTTTTTTTTCATGTTGATAAAGAATTCGTTTATTATTGAGCAAATCGGATAAAATTATTATTTATTGATACTAAATCTGTGCCAAAAATATAATAGTAACATATTCAATAACTTATAAAAAGATCGTAAGTTGAGTTTGAGAAAGTCAATGGATAGAAGCTGGCTGGTAATATAGTGGTCCCGTAGGGATCTGATGTCCGAAGGAATGGCATTATTATCCAGCCAGTACCATTTATTCAGTAATTCTATTTTGTCATTGAGTGATCTGAAATAATCCTTTATTATTATTCCGGAACTTTGACTGATCGTTGTTTTCAGTTGAGAACAGATCTTTCAAAATCATGAAATTGCAGGCCGTATTCAACAAATATTCAGCTAACTGACCCTCGAGGAGTGTTCCATCTTCATCTCTCCTGACTTGCATGATTGACTGATTGTTGGTAAAGAATGAGTCAGAGCCGCAGGGTAAAAAAGCATATGATTCATCAGAAAATACCAGCTTACCTTTGAGTACAGGACAGGATAAATTTTTAATATCCCAGATACTGGTCTCCTCTTCGTCTCCGCCGCAGATCAGGAGATCATTCACGGTGGTCACAGTCCAAAGGCGATCGCTGCTTGCATTAACCGATGTAAGCAACTCTAATTCAGGTAGTTTCCATATTTTCATGGTTCCATCGAAGCTAATACTTATCATGATCTCAGGTTTATCAGGATGAACCAGCAATTGGGAAATGTCATGAAGGTGCACTTTCCTTTTCTGGAGAATCCTTCTTCCCGATAGATCGCATAAATAGATATTCCCCTCACTGCCCGCAATGGCAAGTAAATTGAAAGCCGGCAGCAGACACAATGATTGCAGTTGATCATTATAAAAATCCTCTGCCATTAATATTCCGGTTATACTGTTATAAATATGCAGATGGCCTGAATTGGAGACAACAAAAAGCCGGTTATCAAAAACAGCACAATATCCGCATCTTCTGCTCGATAAATGAGTTCCCGGCAATTGTAGTTTCCTTTTTAGCTTACCGTCGGAAAGATTCCACTCCCGGACAGTATTTGAGGTGAGAAGAGGATTTTTATCCGAGTCGTATGAGTAGCTGAAGACAGATTCATTATCAGGTGATATCGCAGCGTCGGGGCAGCGACCCATGTCTTTCTCAGTCAGGATCAATCGCGGTTCAAGTGAATCAAAACCTGTTATATGAACTGTTCCGTCCCAGCTTGTTGTAACAATTTCCTGATTACATACGAATACGCTTCTTACCGTAGTTCCATGATGATCAAACCACCTGAGCTTTCCGGTTTCGAGATCCAGAATATGAACCCGGCTGCTATAAAAATGGGTTATAAGTAATGAATGTTCTGTTTTATAATAATATATGGATCTTGAGCCTGCTCTTTTTATATAATCTTTTATTTCAAAATGATACCCTTCGCATAAGGATTCATTAAATGTTTTTGTATAAGAAATGCCGGTCTCACGGCTGGTATTTAAAATATCAGGTAACATATGATTATTGGTTTTTACTGATTTTTGAGATTGAGACATCTGATTTCATTTTCAATACTTCCTTGATATCTTCCTGTATCTGAATAATCTGCTGATCTATGAAATCCATCTGTTTTTGAAGAAAATGATTGTGTATATCTGTAAAATCATCATCCATAACAAATTTCATTTTGTAATCGGTTAAGCTTTTCATCCGGTATGACGCCAGGCTGGAGTCCAGGTCTCTTTTAACTGACTTCAGATCTTCTTTCGGTAATACCTCTTTCCTGTTGAACTCTGATATCAGCTGAAGATTATCAGTTATCGCATATCCTTTGTTTTTCCGAAGAACCACAACCTCAGATAATAGCAATAACATCCTCATATACTGTAACAGTGCGTCAGAATAGTTTGGAACATATTCATTATAAATAATATTTGCCTCCAGGAATACATTATTCAATTCCGGAAAATTATTTTCACCATCGGAGGCTGAATGAATCTCAGAGCAGTTTTTAGAAACCGACCTGTAGAGACCTTTTGTTTTATTTAGGAGTTTCTGAATCCTGGCCGATGTCTCAGCATTCAACCGATTAATGCTATCAGACCTTTCCATATCATAATGGTTTCTATTTACCTGCTCTTCGACCAGTTTTTTATACATCAGATCATCCAATTCCTCCTCGGTTTTTATATTCGGATAAAGTGCCAGAGCCAGTTTCCTCTGATAATGAGAAAACACTCCTTCTTTGATTCCGAGTTGATGAACCAGATCTTTATATTTTTCTTTATAGAGGAAATTGACTCTACGGATAAATTCATATTCGCCAAGAGCATTTTCTCCGTATAAAACAAGTTCGAACCGTTGGTCCATAGCTTGTTGGTTTACAGATAATGTATCGCTGAATGACCGGATATCGTAAAGTGAAAATAGTGAAACAGGCATCCTGATTAAATGATTAACAATTATCGTATGCATCAGCAGGTCAAAATTTATCCCGCCGAGGCAAGGCGATTTACCCTGCAGGAATTTCCAACTCTCAAGGATTCCCGGTTTGTACTGGTCAAGATCTTTGTAAAAGCTAAGAAGCATAAATTCCGGTTTAGTCTGAAACAGGATAGTTCCCTGGCTGAAGAGCTGATCTGGTCTGATTTGATATGTCAGAAATACGTGTCCCTCAAATGCGTTTTTGAGTAATAATATAACAGTCTGGAAAGGGGAGAAGCCATGTTTCAATGCGAGGTCGGTAATCTCTTCGGCATTTAGCATTACAGGTGAGATGGAAGGATCTGATTCAGGAGGCTGTGGTTGCGGTGAAAGATCTTTCTGTTTCTGATCAGAATGGTTAGTATTCATCCGGTCAGCGAGATCTTTGTAGACCGGGTAATAGTCGGGCAGATTTTTGGTGTTCATGGTTATTTATATTAAATTGTGTGTGGTTTTCAACCCTACGATCAACATTTATTGAAATAATAGATTTCATATATTATGCCAACAATTGTAACATTATGTAAATCAGGCATATATGTTATTAATAAGTTGAGATTGGGCCGTTGACTTAACTAAGGAATAGGATATGATTTCATTTAAGAAAAATAGACACTTATCAACTCAACTCAGCTATCTCGACTAAAAGCTGGATATTTATTTCATAATCTGCAGTATACAAATCTGGCACGGATTATGGATATCTATATATTCAACATCAAACTGGAGGATTTATGAATGATACTGAAAAACTGAAAAACCTTGTGCTGGCCCCTTACATCATTAAAGCAACTGCCTTAATTGGCAGGCATAGAAATGTAGGAGGGAACCAGTTCCGGCATGCTATGGCCACATTTGCCATCCTGCTTGATTATAAGCTATTTGACGATTATGTTTTACTGAAAGCCGCTGTAATACACGATCTGATAGAAGACGTTCCCGAAACAGATGAACAGGAATTGCGTCAGATTGATGAACAGGCGAATAAGGTTGTGGACCTGGTGCTGGAACTGAGCAAACCAATTGGTATGAACAAGGCAGTATTCCTGAAGAGGATACTTGAACAGGGATCACATAGAGCCAAGATAATAAAGGTGGCAGACCGGATAAGCAACCTCACCGATCTTCACCGCGATCATTATTCAAAAGCAAGGATGAGCAGCTATCTGGATCAGACCGAAAAATATGTCCTGCCTATGGCTATTGAGATAAATGAAAACATGGCGATCGAATTGAAAGACCTTATTGACGCCAGGAGGAAACAGATGAATTATCTGAAATACCCTGGATTTATGGGATTTTAAAATTATCGGAGATGAGAAATTTCAACAATAAAAATGGTATTAAGATCATGATCAATCCGACAATTAAAAAAATTCTTATTCTCAATTCCATTCTTTTGATCATGATACTGGCCTTGTTGATAATTCTGAACTGGGATGTCCTGATAAGTAAGTATACTCATAAACCGGCAGAGCTTTACGAAACGGATAATGCGGATAATTCTGAGGTTAAGTATTACGCTAAACAGGATTCTATAAAAGCTGATTTTGAAGAATTAAAAAATGATACAATTCCGCTACCGGATGAAATTATTAAAATCATAGAACCTGAATTAGAGGGTTTTAACTGGAATGATGAATTTCAGGAAGAGGATCTGCCTGGTACCTACCATGAGACGATTTTTGCTAAACAATTTCCTTCAAACAATGCCCCTTCCAGGAAATTGATAATCCTTACATTTTCAAATAATGTTGGTAACTTCAGTCATGCATCGGCCGGAAGAATAAGTCTGTTCGAATTTAAGAGAGATAATAAAAGCTGGCAGATGACCAGAAGTTTCTTAGCTTTCGGGAATGGTAATGAATATGGTCTTGAGCCTCTTGGATGTGAACTTGTACGAATTGGGAAGGATAATAAATATGCTGTGATCGTGCAAACAAGCTATTCAGGTAACGGGGGGCATGAGAAAAAATCTCAATTGGTTTACTCAGTGATCGGTCAGGAGTTAAAACTCGTCTTCGATTTCACATCCTACGAATACTACTTTGATTATCCGAAAGATATTGATTATACCGACGGATATTCAAACATGCGCATTCTAAGAAGCAACAAAACCTGGTTCGATATTGAGACAAAAAGTGATTTGAACGAATGGAACGATAAAACACCTGGTGCAGTTAAGCATTTTGTTTTTAACGGGGAGGAATATATTGAAACTAACAAGAATATATCCTTTGGTACTAACTGATCGGCACGCGCATTTAAATTATTTTTCCGGCCATGGACGATCAATCGGCATTGGTCTTAAATTTTCCCAATCATCAAATAGTTTCAAGTCATTTTCTTTGTTGCAGATTGCCAGCCATAAAGCTTCGAGAAGAAGATATTCTTTGGCCCGGATGGTTTTTTTCAGGTGCTCGATCAATGCATTTGCCTGCCAGGGAACGCGTTGAATTCCCATCAGAAAAAGTGTTTTAATCTGTGCTAAATACTGGCTGATATCTTTCTGTTCGGTTGCAGCAATTGAAGCGGCACAAAATAATGATCTGACCATCATCCTGTCAGGATTTTTCATACATTCATTGTACGATTCCTTAGCCAGGTCATAGGCAATTTCCAGCTCACCCTTAATTATTTTTAAGGCTGCATAGTTGCCTTGTATACTACCATCGTGTTCCGAATTCAGATCAGAGGCCTTTGAAAACAGTTGTTCTGCTCTTTCATAGTCCTTTTTCGTATTTGTATAGTATACAGCATAATTACTTAAACAATTTGCATCGTCAGGATTGATCTCCAGGGCTTTCCCATAATAAATTTCAGCTTCTGTGTTTTTTCCAAAAACACTGGTAAGCAAAAAAGCATAGTTGCCAATTAGCAAGCCATTTTTGGGATTAAGTAAAAAACCCTGCTGATAAAACCACTCTGCCAATTCATATTCATTATGATTGTTTTTAAGTTTAATTGCCAGTTCATTTGCAATTCTGCTCAGATATGGTTTCCAGTCCTTGTTTTCGACTTCATTAATTAAGGCATCTGTAAATACATCGGTCATGAGATCTTTTGATTTTCTAAACTCACCATTATTCAGGTGCTCTTCAGCCTCTTTAATCTTAAAAAGATACGGTAATCTTTTGTCTCCCGACATTTCCCACTGTTTTGCAGTGTCACGCATCTGTTTTTCAATGTCTTTGGCATCCATATCATGAAATATATCAGCAAGCAAGTTGAAATAATTCGCCAGAGATTTATATGGTTGAGGTTGAATATTAGTTAAAAAATTTACAAATATTTTACTAAACGAAAATGCAGACTCATGACGTCCGTGTTTAAACTCATTCAGTAATGTGAAACTAAATAATTGTATTATTTCTTCCCCTTCTGTCCGATTGAAAATAGAGGGATCTTTGTGTATTTCATTAAACAGGAATTTAAAATTCTTGTCACGGGCTACTGTATCATGGGTTAATAAAGTTAATATCAGAAGCATTGTGATATCGCTTATTTTAACATCAAGGGGATATCTGCTTCCGCTTTCTCCGGTTTTGATGACTTCAGCGGCCATTTTTTGTGCTTCATTATATCGCTTCAGAGACATATAATATTTAATGATATCGCGTCTGAAACGCTGACATTTACTATCATATGGAACAACAAACATTGACCTCATTGACAAGGCAAGTAAATTAAGATCCAACGCTTTCTGGAACTCATTTTTCCCAAAATAAAACTCTGCAATATTTGTCATAACGACAGCTAATTCCGGATGTCCTTCGGGGAAACCCTCCTCAAACAATTTTTTAGCTTTCTCATAGTAAGGCAATGCTTCTTCCACATTTCCTTTTGCAAACAGTAAAATGCCCTTATCATTTATTGCGTCTGCCAATGATGAATAACGTGGAGGGGTCTGATTTTCCTGAATTCTTATGGCCCATTCGTTGTAAAAGATCGATTTATCAATATCCCGTTTTGTACATGTATTGTAAAATACACACAACGCATAAACTACTTTGCCAACCTCAATACTGACAGGCCAGATTTGTTCATACAGATGTAGCGATTCATGATACAAGGACTCTGCTGCTTCAAATTCACAGAGGTGACGATAGAGTTCTGCAAGGATTAATAATGAAGCTGCTAATTCTTCTTTATTGAGATTCTCACTTTCTTTTAATAATTCAACTGCTTTTACTGCAAATGGCAGCGCTTTTTCATGCAATCCGAGATCGCACAAAAGTGCTCCAACCCTGCCGGATATTTTGGCAATATGACTTGTGTCAGATTCCTTCTCATTCAGCTTTTCCAAAGATTTTTTATAAGCGTCAATTACATCGACCTTGTCCATTATGAGTCTCCAGTGTTGCATCCATTCATGTTCCCGGCCATTCTCCCAGATTATTTCCAAAATGTTAAAATCTGTCAGAAGTTCAGTCAGCTCTTCATATCGATTTGTCGCGGCCAAATGGTCGGGCAAATATTTTTGCATATAGTCACTCAGATCTTTGCCATTGCATTTATATTCATTCCAACCGACATCAGCCAGTCTTGCTTCACCTTGGATAGGTTCGATATGGAAGTCGAGGTTATTTTTGTCGCGAAGCCACTCGGCAAATGAGCGATGGTAAAAAGTGAAGGATTTATCCTTTTCCTTTAAGTAACAGGCTAATGTTTTAAGGTATTTCTTTAATTGTACTTCTGAAGATAGTCCACTTGCTTTAAAAAGTGTTGTTTCATCGAGGGGTTGGCGTGCTGCTAATAAAACAGACAGTATCCCTGCAACGGGCTGATACTCCTGTTCTGACACAAACCTGTGTTTAAAAGCTTTTTCATAGAAACCGGTCAATCCAGGAGGGAATTCATCTGGTCTGTCAACATGAAAACTTCCTATTAATAATCCTTCAATGGCATAACGTAAATAGAGAAAATTGCCCTTGCTTCGCTGTAAAAGCAGGTCAATTGCTTCCTGAAGCGAAATTTTCGAATTTTGTAAAAGAGTTTGAAGTGATGCTTCGGAGAATTTTTGGGATAAATATTCTCTGGCATCTTCAATATTCCTGATATCCTGAGCGTTTATTTTTTCAGCTCTCAGACCTGCCAGCTTGTCTAATACAGATGGATCATTTCTTGTTGTAGCTAATAATTTTAGCCAATTTGGAAATTTATTAATATGATTCTGAAGAATATCTACAATTGTTTTTCCTTCTTTGAGAAGTACAGCTTCATCCAGCGCATCAACAATTATACAGAATACACCCTCATCGGGAGATTTTATCCGAAGTAAAGGAGCAATAATTCCCTGTTCAAATCCACGATCAGGATCCTGCCGGCAAAGTTCTTCATTAAGTGCAGTTATAACATTTTCTTCCTGAAGCATTTCCTCATATTCGGGAATCTGGCTGGAGATCATAGCAGCAAGACTCCGTATGAAACAACTGGGCTTTAAAGTTGTCGGACTATCAATCTGGCAACAATGATAAGCCAATAAATGTCCGCCAGGATTTGTATATACCCATTTTCCTACAAAAGCACTTTTCCCGACACCCGGATCAGCTGCTATCAATAAAGCC
>Ga0209226_10000113_pt1 | contig 55103 bp, 28 predicted proteins | sample BarGraNGADG00212_2_FD_184497 | JGI IMG/M metagenome (GOLD analysis project Ga0209226, IMG submission 184497) | Arctic peat soil microbial communities from Barrow, Alaska, USA - Barrow Graham LP Ref core NGADG0011-212 (SPAdes) (version 2) | ecosystem: Environmental > Terrestrial > Soil >...
ATATCTGAATTCCGTGCCAGACTGACCGCCTCAGCAAGCAGTACGGAATCAATCTTATTATTGGGTGATCTTCTGCCTCTTCCCTGTTGTCCCTGAATGAATGCTGGTTTATACCCTTGAGCAAACTGTATCGAGGCCCGGGAGCCAACTTTGTTTTTTAAGCCTTCAAGAGGAGTGATTTCATATCTTGTTTTTACACCTGCACCAAAACCGCCGGAAGCTTGTTTGTGCGTTGCATTGTCGCCTATAACTGCAATTTTCTTTATTTTACCCAAATCAACAGGTAAAAGGTTGTCAGCATTTTTCAATAGTACAATGGATTGGGATGCTACTTTATAGGCAATTTTTCCATGTTCAGGAGTGGAGACAACTCCTGCCGGCGTGATTGGTTCAACGGCAAATCTTACCCTGAGGATTCTTTTTACCTTATCATTAATGATCTTTATAGGAATAAGACCTGCTTTAATAGAGTCGAGTAATGGTTGTCCAAGAAATGCAATTCTCCCTGAACCCATTTCAACATCAAGTCCATTCATTGCAGCTTTAACGGTGCTGTGTGTTCCTCCCCAGTCTGATACAACCAGTCCCTTAAAACCCCATTCTTTTTTCAGTATCTGATTCAACAAATTATCATTTTCAGAACACCAGCTGCCATCGATTTTGTTATAAGCAGCTATAACGGAATATACATTTGCTTCCTTTACGGCAGCTTCGAATGGAGCGAGATAGATCTCCCTCATGGTACGATCATCAACGATAATATTGACGCTACCTCTATTTGTTTCCTGATTATTAAGTGCAAAATGCTTTACGCATGCTGCGACACCCCGGTCCTGTACACCTTTGATATATCCTACGGCAAGTCTTGAATTCAGGAATGGATCTTCGCTGAGGTATTCAAATGTTCTGCCTCCGGTGGGAATACGGGTAATGTTTACAGCGGGTGCCAGTAATATGTCTTTTCCCCTGGCTCTGGCTTCTTCCCCAATTCCGGTTCCTAGCAGATAAGCCAGCTCAGGGTTCCATGTAGCTGCAAGAGCAGAACCGGTTGGAAAAAATGTAGCTGAGTCTGTGGTTAATTTCAAAGAATTCCAGGAATTCTTTCCCAGCTCTTCACGAATGCCACAAGGACCGTCTGTGTATTTTAATTCTGGAATTCTCAAACGTTCTATTCCGGGAGAAGTAAACAAACCGTTTCCATGTAACATTAATATTTTTTCTTCGAGGGTCATATTTGATATAATACCCTCTATTTTAGAATCATTCAGAGTCAGATCCCTGGAAATTCCTTTTACCTGCGATTGCCCCTGACCGAAGATATTATCCGGGGGGAATATAAAAATAAATATAAATAGTGCTATTGAACCTATTCTTCTCGCTAACCGATCATTCAATAATTGAGTAAACCGTACCATTTGTTTCCTGGATTAATTGGATAAAAATAATTATAATTACTTAGTTAGTGTGTAAGTTCATTTTTTTTGTTCTGCAAGCAGGACCGCTTTCAATATAACTACCATAGCTGCGTATTAACAGCCCCCTGAACACTGACATAATTTTAAGATTGATTTTAATTCTGATTACACCAGTCCATTTAAATTTTGATATTTTTATTTTAGAGTAAACAACTTATAAGAATATTGCAGTATATTTCATTATTCTAAATAAAAACTAAACAATGAAAAAATCCCTCATCATTATCCTTCTTGTTTTGATGAAGATATTTACATCGGATGTCTGGGCTGCTGCCCCTGTAGCACGCCAGCATCTTCTAATGGATCTTAACTGGAAGTTCATCCAGGCTGATGTAAAAGATGCTGAAGCTTCCGGATTTAATGATGCAAACTGGAGGACACTCAACCTGCCCCATGACTGGAGTATCGAAGGCGAATTTAAACAAGATGCAATTACAAAGGGTGCAGGTGGATATCTTCCGACAGGAATCGGCTGGTATCGTAAACATTTGAACATATCAGCAATTTCTAAGGGTCAGCAATTCTGGATCGAATTCGATGGCGTTTATATGAATAGCGAGGTCTGGATAAACGGACACCATCTGGGGAAACATCCCTATGGATATACAAGCTTTTATTACGACCTGACACCTTTTCTTAAAAAAGGGGAGAACATAATTGCTGTAAGGGTCGACAATTCTATCCAGCCTAATAGCCGCTGGTACTCAGGTTCAGGCATTTACCGCCATGTATGGCTCGATGTTGCAGGCCCGGTTCATATTGGTCAGTGGGGAACTTACGTTTCAACTCCAAAAGTTGATTCATCATCTGCAACAATCTCAGTCCGGACCTCAATTGAAAGCACTTTATCAGTTGCAAAAAAACTTCTGCTGCGATCAGTCATCCTCGACGTAACTGGCAGGGAAGTGGCGACTGCCGATACTCCTCTTTCGCTGGTTCCCTCTGGCAAAACGGATGTCGAACAATCCCTCACGGTTGATTCTCCCTTGCTTTGGTCAGTTGATAACCCATCGTTGTACACACTTCATTCATATATTTTAGATGGAACCAAACCGGTTGACAATATTACTTCGACCTTTGGTATCCTGAAAATTGAATTTGACAAAGACAAAGGTTTTTTACTGAATGGCAGGCATATAAAAATGAATGGCGTCTGCCTTCATCACGATGCCGGTTGTCTTGGCGCAGCAGTTCCTGAACAGGCATGGAGAAGAAGGCTCGAAATACTGAAGGAAATGGGCTGCAATGCCATCCGTACTTCTCATAATCCTCCGGCACCCGAATTTCTTGATCTATGCGATCAGATGGGGTTCCTAGTAATGGACGAAGCTTTTGATGAGTGGGTTGAACCAAAAGGACAGGTACAGTTTGGATACCATAAATATTTTGCTGAATGTTCACAGTCTGATCTCATCTCCATGATCCACCGCGACAGGAATCATCCCTCAGTTGTGATATGGAGCGCAGGCAATGAAGTTCCTGACCAGGTTGTGGATAATGGCAGCGAGGTGCTCAGGAAATTAATTGAAACATTTCACAGGGAAGATCCCACTCGTCCAGTTACGCAGGCAAATGACCGGATAGCTGCCGGCGACGGACCTGCAAAGATTCCTTTCCTCCAGATGCTGGATATAGTTGGCTATAACTATGTCGACCGCTGGTTTGAACGCAGGGAGCTCTATTACAGTATCGACAGGCACGACCATCCTGACTGGAAAATGATAGGAACAGAAAATGGTTCCATCGGCGGACTTCGGGGTCAGTATTCTATCGGTCCTCAACCCTCAGGCAACAGACCATTCCGGTCAGGAAGTTACAAAACTAATATGATCGAGGCTGAGGAATTATGGAAATACACTTCTGTTTATGATTATGTAATTGGTGATTTTATGTGGACCGGGATTGATTATCTCGGGGAAGCTTTCTGGCCGACCAGGAGTTCAAGCTCAGGAGTCATCGATCTTTGTGGTTTTCCAAAAGACGGGTATTATTTTTATCAGAGTCAGTGGACTAACAAACCGATGGTTCATCTTTTACCTCACTGGAACTGGGCAGGGCATGAAGGGCAGGTCATTTCTGTAATTGCCTACACAAACTGTGACACTGTCGAGCTTTTTTTAAATGGAAGATCCTTTGGCGCAAAATCCTATGTCTTTCCGCAGCAGGGTCATTCCGGAGGATGGAACTCCTGGGCCCGTCCATATATAGCGCCAACTACATCCGACCTTCATCTTTCCTGGGATGTACCTTATGAACCCGGTACCCTCAAGGCTGTAGGAAAGAAAAATGGGAAAATTATTACAGAGGTGGTGCAGACTACCTCCAAACCTGCTGGAATCAGGTTGTCAGCAGACAGGAAGGAGATAAATGCGGATGCTCATGATATTGTCAATGTTAAGGTTGAAATAGTCGATGAAAACGGACTGGTTGTCCCTGATGCAAATAACCTTGTTGAATTTAAAATTGAAGGAGAAGGAGTTCTGATCGGCACTGACAACGGCAACCCGCAGGATAAAGCTCTCATGAAAAGCAGCCGGCGAAATGCTTTTAATGGTCTTGCTCTTGCAGTGATCCAATCGACAGAAAATGGCGGAAATATAAGGATAACCGCTGTTTCAGGAGATCTTAAAGAAGCTGTTTTGCAGCTAATTTCTGACAAACAAGGCAATTGAAAAATTTAATTTAAATGAATTCGATTAAAATGAAAAAGAGACTTACCGGGTTAATGTTTCTGGTATTCCTGAGTTCGGCAATACTTAGTGCACAAAAAAGCAAAACATTTGAAATTAAATCTCCCAATAACAGAACTTCTTTGATACTTGAAGCTGGGGCCAAAATGATGTGGTCTGTGCAGCATGAAGGACAACAAATTATTGCACCATCCTCCATCTCACTTCAATTGGAAGGGAAAGAGGTGTTGGGTGATAATGCAAAGATTACCTCTTCAAAACTGGAAAAATCTGATAAGCTGATCACCCCGATAAATTATATTAAAGCAAGCATCCCGGATCAGTATAATCAGCTTACCCTAAATTGTAAAAACGATTATGGGATCATTTTCAGGGTGTATAATGATGCAGTGGCGTATCGGTTTTTTACAAAGAGAAAAGGTGAGATCATCATTAAAAATGAAGAAGCCAATTTCAATTTTACTGATGATCATAAAGCATTTATTCCTTATATGTGGGATTACAGAGGCGGTAAGATTTTCAATTCTTCTTTTGAAGCCCTTTACAAGGAAATAAATATTTCCAGGTTTGCGAGTGATTCTCTGGCATTTCTTCCGGTGCTGGTTGATTTAGGGAATAATAAAAAAGTGGTTATCACTGAAGCTGACCTTGAAGATTATCCCGGAATGTATCTTAACATAAACCAAACCCGCAAGGGGTTTATGGGAGTATATGCACCATATCCCCTGGAAGCTGAGCTGGGCGGGTTTGGAGGTATCAATTCTATCCCGACCAAAAGAGCCGGTTATATCGCCAAAACCGATGGTTCCCGGAATTTTCCCTGGCGTGTGATTGCTATTAGTGATCAGGACAAGGAATTGTTGAATAATGATATAGTGCAAAAGCTGGCTTCACCTCCAAGGATAGCTGATATATCATGGATCCAGCCCGGGCAGGTTGCATGGGACTGGTGGAATGACCGTAATATTTCTCATGTTGATTTTAAAGCCGGGATGAACACGCCAACCTATAAATACTACATTGATTTTGCAGCTGCCAATAAAATAAAATATATCATTATAGATGGAGGTTGGTCTCCGTCACTGGACCTTACCAGAGTAATACCTGAAATTAATCTTCAGGAAATAATAGATTATGGCAAGCAGAAAGATGTGGGCGTAATTCTCTGGGCTTCATGGTATGCTGTTACGCAGCAAATGGATAAGGTTTTTCCTTTATATTCTGAAATGGGTGTGAAAGGATTTAAGATTGATTTTGTTGATCGCGATGATCAGATAGCTGTCGCTTCTCTTTATGAAATTGCCAGGAAAGCAGCAGACAATCATTTGCTTATTGATTACCATGGAGTGTTTAAGCCCACAGGCTTGCAGAAAACTTATCCTAATGTTATTGGTTTTGAAGGTGTCAAAGGATTAGAGAATTATAAATGGGCCATTGAGGATCAACCACGGTATGTTGTCAGCATTCCATATATACGTATGTTGGCCGGTCCAATGGATTATACTCCCGGCGCAATGAGAAATTCCAATAAGGCAAACTTCAGACCGATAAACTCAAATCCCATGAGCCAGGGAACCCGCTGTCAGCAATTAGCTATGTATGTTGTATTTGAGGCTCCCCTGCAAATGCTTTCAGATAACCCTACTATCTATACGAAAGAGCAGGAGTGCACTGATTTTATTGCCAGAGTTCCTGTTACATTTGACGAGACAATACCACTTGACGGGAAGGTCGGAGAATACGTAGCTCTTACCCGTAAAAAAGGCGATACATGGTACGTGGGCGCAATGAGCAACTGGAATGCAAGAGATTTAATGCTTGACTTTTCGTTCCTGGGCGATGGTGCTTTTCAGGCGGTTGTTTTTAAAGACGGTATTAATGCGGACCGTGATGCCACTGATTACAGAATGGAAGTAATAAAAGTTTCGCGTGACAGTAAATTAAATATCCATCTTGCTCCCGGCGGAGGATGGGCTGCAAGGATAGAAAAACTGAAATAAACAAATCTATATTTTATATGCAAATCGAATCAAAACCTGTGAAGATTGCATACGGACTGATGCCTGCAATGCCATAGACGCTGCCTGGTCTGAAAAATAACTAATGATAATATTTAATAACATGGAAAAAAAATTCATTGTGATCCGGTCAGCTTTTGTATGGCTGTTGATGGCTCTGTTCTCAGCCGGAACAATCTGTGGACAGACCGGTAACGGAACGCTGCCACAGATTATCAGTAAGGATGGACATCATGCACTATTTGTAGATGGGCAACCTTTTTTCATGCTTGGTGGTCAGGCCCACAACTCAAGCGCCTGGCCGGGAATGATGCCCCAGGTATGGTCGGCGATTAAAACGATGAATGCAAACACTCTTGAAGTTCCGATATACTGGGAGCAGATTGAAGCTCAACCCGGAAAGTTCGATTTTTCTCTTATAGATACACTGATCATTCAGGCAAGAGCTCACAAAGTACGTCTTGTTCTTCTGTGGTTCGCTTCCTGGAAAAACGGTAGCAGCCATTATATGCCCGAATGGATGAAACGTGATGCAGGGAAGTATCCTAATATCACAGGCCGGAACGGACAGCCTGTTGATTCTCCTTCACCACATACACAGGCTGCTATGGAAGCCGACGCAAAAGCTTTCGCAGCAGTGATGGGGCATTTGAAGAAGGCTGACCCGCAGCATACAGTGATCATGGTTCAGGTCGAAAACGAGCCCGGCGCCTGGGGAAGTGTGCGCGATTTTTCTGCAAAAGCCCAAAAACTGATTGAAGATCAGGTACCGGCAGAACTGCTCAAACCGGAAATTCTGAAAGCCCTGAACAAACCTGTCATTTCTAAAGGAACATGGCAGGAAGTTTTCGGAAACGACGCTGATGAATATTTTCACGCATGGTCCGTTGCACGTTACATTGGATATGTAGCGGCAGAAGGTAAAGCCGTCTATCCTTTGCCGTTATATGTAAACGCTTCATTGCGTGATCCATTAAGTAACCCACCTGCATCTACATATGAGAGCGGTGGTGCAACGGACAACGTAATCCCCATCTGGAAGGCAGCCGCACCCGCAGTCGACTTGCTTGCCCCCGATATATATCTGTCAGGCAGCGACAAGATACTGAAAGTGATTGAACTGTACGACCGCCCCGATAACCCCTTGTTCATTCCGGAAACAGGTTCCAGCGCAGAATATGCAAAATTCATTTATGAAGTGCTGGCACGTGGTGGAATTGGTTTTTCACCCTTCGGGATTGACGACAATGGGCAGGGTGCTCCGGAAGCTGAAATAGAGGAACGCCTTGCACCGGTTGCAAAGGAGTATGCTATGGCCGGCCCAATGATGAGGGAGCTGGCAAAATGGGGATTTGAAGGAAAGATCAAGGCAGTTGAGGAACGAGAAGATCATGCTGCGCAGACTATCGATCTGGGCTCATGGCAGGCCACCGTATCGTTCGGCGCTTCGGGACGGCGCTCCGAACAGGCAAATTCCCAGCCAATTGGCAAAGCCATGATAGTGCAACTTGGCGAAAATGAGTTTTTCCTTATAGGCACACTTTGCCATTTCACCTTTAAGCCTCTTGGGGCAAACGAGGGAAAGGCATGGCAATACCTTAAAGTGGAAGAGGGGCGTTTTGAGAACGGAGTTTTCAAACTTTTGCGTATACGAAATGGTGATGAAACAGATTGGGGAGGACCGCGAATCGGTGCCATCCCTGCCGTTCTGCATACTACTCTTATTACACGATGAATAAGATTTCAGTAATTAAGTCACTGACGATTAATGAACATAAAAGCATTTAGGTTAAAAATGAAACTTTCTATTTTCAGAACAATTAAACCTGGCATCATTATACTGATGTTATTGCCTTCCCTGGCTATAGCTCAAAGTCCCTGGCAGCAGGTAACTGTACCCTCAGCCAGTGAAGCAGCCAAAGGCTTTGTCAATCCTCCCGCTGAATATGGAGCAATTCACTGGGCAATATGGGGAGGGCAGCAGACAAGCGAACGCATTGTGGCAGATATTAAGCAGATCCACGCCAACGGCGGCACTGTATATATGATCAACAACTCAAGAGGCCTTCTTCCAAAATATTTCACACCCGAGTATCTCGACCTGGTAAAAGCGGTCGTGCAGGAGTGCAAAAGTCTGGGCATGAAGGTCTGGATCGAAGGCGATGCAGGGTACCCCGATGGTTTCGCCGGAGGCATGATAAGCCGCGACTATCCCGATCTTGGAATGCAGGGCATTGTTGCTGATGCGCGGTATACAGTAGCTGCCGGACAGACATTGAAAATTCCACTTCCTCCAGGCACTTTAGGGATACTTGCAAATCCGCGTGCTTCAGCTCGCGGACCTGCAACTGCATCCGCACCTCAGAATACAATATTGCCGCTGCCTGATGACGGACAATTTCAGTGGACTGCTCCTAACCAGGGGATGTGGGAAGTGACCTTTTTACGTCATGTTTTCAGAAGTTCACCAACACGTTTCGTCAACCGCGAAGATGGCACCAACGCCAAGGACAGCAAATACTCCTTGATCGACTATCTGAATCCCGAGGCTACCCAGACCTACCTTAAGATCATTTTCGAAGCTTATGAAAAGCTTGTAGGGGTTGAATTTGGCAAGACTATTCTCGGCTTTCGTGGTGATGAACCTGACTATACCGGATTTATGCCCTGGACACCAAAACTTCTGGAAACGTTTCAGAAGGAGAAGGGTTACGATCTGAAACCTTATATCGCACAATTCTTTGCCAATGAACTGACCCCTGAAGCGAAACGAGCCAAAGCAGATTACTGGGATGTTTGGAGCGGAATGTTCCGCGACAATTTCTTCAGGCCAATGCAGGAATGGTGCAAGGCCCGAAAAATGGAATACATGGTCCATCTTAACCATGAAGAGCTGATGATCAATCTTACCCGCGGAGAAGACCTTATCCGCAACGAAGGTTCATTCTTCAGGGACATGCGCTATATTGGCCTCCCTGGAATTGACAATCTCAGCCAGATAAAGCCAGGTTTTGTCACGGATTTTCCCAAGCTTGCATCCTCTGCCGCGCATCTCTACGGAAGACCTCAGATATGGACAGAGCAGGGGGGAAGCACAGGCAAGGATGGGAAATTTGTTACCGACTACCAGTTTGTTCGCGGAATAAATTATATGAATATCCGGGGCCTTGAAAAAGCACCCTCGGCAGACATTGATCCTGCCACTACAGGCTGGTATGTAAGCCGTGCAAGCTACCTGCTGGCGATTGGGCGCCCTGCGGCGCAGGTAGCACTTTACCACCCTACAGACAGCGAATGGCTCGGCGACCAGGGATCAGATTCTGTTACCGTCAGCCTGACACAACAGTTAATGGAGCATCAGATCGATTTTGATTATATCGACCATGATTCTTTTGCTTCGCTCTTTACCATTGAAGGCGGCGGTATAAAAAATCTGAGCGGACAGATGTACCGCGCGATAATCATTCCATCCTCAACTGTGATTCAAAAAGCAATGCTTGAGCGTCTGCATGCTTTCACAAAAGCCGGAGGCAAAGTAATATTCGTTGGCCGGACGCCATCAATGGTCATTGATCATACCTTCTTCAATCCGGGCAGTGCACCTGACCTGACCTTTGCCTTGCTCGAACCCTCCCCGGAAATCACACCGCGTGTGATTGCTGCTTTGCCAAAGCCTGATGTTAAGCTTGACACTGCTTGTCCATCGGTCAAATACATCCATCGTTCGCTTAAGGATGGTGAGATATATTTCTTTTTTAACGAGTCTGACAAAGTGCAATCAAACACCGCTGCATTATCCGGAAAAGGTGATGTGCAGGTCTGGAATCCATCCACAGGGAAGATTTCAACAATAAAAGTCTTCAAAGCAGGAAAAGGCACTGTTAGCTTTCCGCTTGTGCTTGATCCGTTTGAATCGAGGTTCATTGTCATCAGACCGAAGCTTTGAGTATCAAATAAAAAAGATCAGATGACATTTTAAGAGTGGTAATTATATATAACCTTAACAAATAATTTTAAGAACCATGGCAACAAAAAGAATTTATCTGTTATTCCTGATCTGCCTTATCTCTATTCCATGTAAACCGCAGACTAAAATAACACAGAAGGAAATACCCCATCTTGAGAAAAGAGGAAGCGCTACTCAATTGATTGTCGATGGAAAACCGTTTCTTGTTCTTGGAGGCGAACTGCAGAATTCAAGTTCCTCGAGCAGGGAGTATATGAAGGAATTCTGGCCGAAGCTTGAAACCTCCGGGCTGAACACAATTCTTGCTGCTGTAGAATGGTCGTTAATTGAACCTGTTGAGGGTAAGTTTAATTTTAAAATTGTTGACAATCTTATTGAAGATGTACGTGCTCATCACTTAAGGCTGGTACTTCTCTGGTTCGGTGCATGGAAAAATGGGCAGACACATTATGCTCCCGAATGGGTAAAAAAAGATTACAACCGCTTTCCGCGGGTAAAAGCCGAAAGCGGAAAGAGTCTTGAAATACTTACTCCTTTGGGCACTGAGACACTTAAAGCTGATTCAAGGGCTTTTGCTGCAATGATGAAACACGTAAGGGAGATTGATGCATCACAGAGAACAGTGATCATGATCCAGGTGGAGAATGAGGTGGGAGTACTTGGTTCTCCGCGCGATCAAGGCGATATCGCAAATGCAGCCTTTAATGCTCCTGTTCCAAAGGAATTGATGGATTATCTTATTAAGAATAAGGAGAATCTTCTTCCTGAACTTACTGATGTATGGAAAACCACAGACTTTAAAACATCAGGTACCTGGGAGGAGGTCTTTGGTAAAGGAGTAAAAACTGACGAGCTTTTTATGGTCTGGAATTATGCGCGCTATCTTGATGTCTGTGCTTCCACGGCAAAAGCTGAATACTCAATTCCCATGTTTGTTAATGCCTGGCTTGTTCAGCCCGAGGACAAAAGGCCCGGAGACTATCCTTCCGGAGGTCCGCAGGCCCATACTCTGGATATCTGGAGAGCAGGTGCGCCGAACATCGATCTTCTGTGTCCCGATATTCATCTTCCCGATTGCGAAGGGATAAGTGTACAATATACACGTAATAATAATACTCTGTTTGTACCTGAATCTGGTGCCGGTGAACATGGTGCCGGCAATGCGTTTTATGTAGTAGGAAAACCCAAAAGCATTGGTTATTCCCCTTTCGGCATTGAAAGAACTATCGCTAATAATGATAAGGATCCTATAACCTCGGCATATAAGATGCTGGCAACCCTCGCTCCGGCTATCCTTGATGCTCAGTCAAAAGGAACAATTACATCAGTGCTATTGAAAAAGGATATAAAAGAATCAGAAGAAATTGTTCTGGGTAACTATAAGCTGCTTGTCGAACTGGTTAAAAACAGGCGATCAGCATCCGTTCCTGAGCAGGGTTATGGAATTATTATTAACTCATCTCCCGATGAATACATAATCAGCGGGAGTAATATACAAATCTCCTTTTCACCCAACACTCCGGGGCCGGCCATCGCCGCAATTGATCAGCTTGACGAAGGCAGATTTGAAGGTGGGATATGGGTGCCGCGCCGCCGTCTTAATGGTGATGATATCATGCTCGATTACGACCTTGCTAAAAAAGCACTGGAAAACAAAACAGGAACGGGTTTGAGATTCGGCAACGCAAGCGAATTTGTCCAGCGTGTGAAACTATACCGTTACGAATAGGTTGTTGTGCCCCTTTTTCTGCGTAATAAATATATAACTTGTGATCTTAATTCAGTATTATTAATAAAGAGCCGGGCTATGAAAAATCTGATATCATTTTTAATTCTTCTTCAGACAGTATTCTCTGTTGCAAAGGCACAGGAACGTGATAAGACAACGCTTGCAAAAGGAATGAATTTCATTGAAACACTTACTTATTCTGCTGAGGAGGATGCAAAGATCCTTGAGCTTTATAAGAATTTACGGGTGGCCGACGTATCAGATGGACTCGATATGGTTGGTTTACCCGGAACTGGGTTGGTTGATCCGTCAATCCATCCCGCCTGGGTGGATTTAAAGGATTTCACCCATGTTTTCAGGGGCATTGCCATCACTGTCCGGTATGTTCCGACGCAAAGGCCTGCACTGCCGGCACCGGGGGAAGATTTCTCAAAATGGGAGGGGAATTTCTATAATACCTGGTCGCATGAAGCTTTTGCACAGCTAATCAGGCCCGGTTCGGCAATAGTTATTGACGATGTCGAAGATAAAGATATCGGATCGATCGGTTCAAATAATATCCTGAACTGGTTCAGACTTGGTGCTGTGGGTGTTGTGACAGACGCAGGTGCAAGAGATAATGATGAGGTTGGACTCGAAAAAGTGCCTCTATATCTACGAAATAAAGGAAGAGGGATTCGTCCCGGAAGGAATGAAATTGAATCTGTTAACCGGCCCGTTTCTATTGGAGGAGTATTGGTTTGTCCTGGCGATGTTGTTGTCGGTGATGGTGACGGCGTTGTTGTTGTTCCCCGTACGGTTGCAGAGCAGGTTGCAAAATATGCCGGCGAAATTCTCGCAAAGGATAAAACAGGCAGAAAGGGTCTGTACGAAAGCCTGGGACGACCGTTAGACAAAACAGTGAAATAGGATTATTTTTTACAGTTGAAATCATGAAAATTATTTTTCGAACCTCTTTTATTTTTCTGCTGATTTTAATAAGCACCACCAGCGGAATTTCGCAGATAACCCATCCCGAACCAAAGACTCTTGAAATCGGGTTAAAAGCTCCTGATTTTAATCTTTTAGGGGTGGACGGTAAAATGTACAGCCTTAAAAGTTTTGAGAAGGCATCAGTACTGGTAATAATCTTTAGCTGCAACCATTGTCCAACTGCCCAGGCATATGAGGACCGCATAATTTCCATTTCCAAAGACTATAAACCAAAAGGAGTAGCCATTGTCGTGATCTCGCCTAACTCTGAGAAGGCTTTGAATTATTCCGAATTGGGCTATTCAGATATGGGCGACAGCTACGAGGAGATGAAGGTGCGTGCTGCCGAAAAAGGATATCCCTTTCCTTACCTGTATGATGGTGATGAGCAGAAGTGTGCATTAGCCTACGGACCGGTTGCTACTCCACATTGTTTTGTTCTTGACAGGAATCGCATATTACGATATGCCGGCAGGGTAGACGGATCAGAAAAGCCGGGTACAGGCACTGGAGAAGATTTAAGGAATGCTGTTGATGCCATTCTGGCAGAAGAACCGGTCAAAAATCCTGTGACCAAGGTGTTTGGGTGTTCCATCAAATGGGTCTGGAAGGATGAATATACCCAACGTCTTTACAAACAGTGGTCTGAGTTGCCTGTGACTCTTGAACAGATTGATGTTACCGGTATTAAAGAGCTTGTAAGTAATGCTTCCTCAGGTAAGCTGAGGCTTATCAATATATGGGCCACATGGTGCGGCCCCTGCATTACCGAGTTCCCCGACCTGGTTATCATTGATCGTATGTATCGCGGGCGTCAGTTTGAGTTTATTACGATCAGTGCCGATAAACAGGAAAGAAAAAATGAGGTCCTGAACTTTCTTAAAACACAGCAGGCTTCAAACAAGAATTACATTTTCAACAGAGATGATGTATATGAAATGATTGAAGCTGTTGATCCTGAATGGCAGGGAGCTCTGCCTTACACCTTACTTATCGAGCCCGGAGGAAAAATAATTTACAGGAAACAGAACACCATTAATCCTTTCGGAATGAAGAAGCTCATAGTAGGGAATAAATATATCGGGCGATACTACTAACAAGATCAGAGATAAAATAATTCCCATCAAATCATATTCCCTTTAATTTTTGGATCTCCTTAAAGTGGTCCATACCCATCTTTTCGCGGTCCAGACGCGTTTTTTTCCGGTATGCCTCGAACTCTTCCCTGAGCTCATTAAGCTCTTTTTTGGTAGTAAGAGTGATCGTCCGGTTTCGTTTAAATGCAAGGAAGCCGATAGCAAGCAGGAAAGCCAGGCCAGCAACTATAATCCACATTATAGTATTGTATACTGTTTTATCCAACTTAATTCCAAGGATGCTGATGGCGTTCTTTGTTTTGGATGTCTCTGCCAGTTCCATCTTTGTGGCATTCAGTCTGCTGTTAAGTGAATCGATCCGGACATTGAGATTACCGGTAAGTGCCACAAATCCTGAAATCTTATCTTTAGCTTTTGTAAGTGAATCAATGGCATTATTTTTTATTTTCTGGAACATATCCTCACGGATTGCACGGTAATCATCATATATCCTTGTTTTCTCTTCAAGGTAGTTTATTTGTTCCTGGAAAGTTCCTTTTACAAGTATCTCAGGGAAGACAGTCTGACTGATTCCTCTGGAGTTACTGAACACAACTACTGCAACTATCACTGCAAATCTTATCCCTGACTTATTCATAGCTTTTTAGGTTCGTTAGAAATGAATTTGATTAACCCCAGACCAAGATAAAACGAAATTTACTAATAGTTATTATTGAAAGTCAGTATTAGATACTTATCCTCACCCATTCTCCCCCTCACCCCCTCGCCCCATCTTTCATAGTACCTTGAATTCCTTATCTCGTTTCACTCAAAGCCAGGAAAGTTAAAATAATGTTCTGACCCTTATGGTATGAGGTATATTTCTCAGATCCTGTATAACTGATGGATCCAGTTCGCTGTCCGTTTCTATTATTACGTACCCGATTTCAGTATCTGTCTGCAGGTACTCGGCAGCGATGTTTATATTCCTTAAACTGAAGAAGTTATTTATTTCCCTCATGACGCCCGGGACATTTTTATGAATATGCAGGAATCTCTGTTTGGAAAGATTGGGTTGAAGAGCAATTTCAACAAAATTTACTGCACCGATCGTAGACCCGGTGTCACTATATTTCACGAGCTTATCGGCTACTTCAATTCCTATGTTGGCTTGGGCTTCAAGGGTGTTTCCTCCGATATGAGGAGTGAGAATTACATTATCAAACTCCTGAAGTTCACTCACAAAGGGTTCGCCCGTAGCAACCGGCTCCTTTGGAAATACATCTGCTGCCACGCCGGCAAGGTGCTTCGATCTCAGTCCGTCGGCAACTACTTTATAGTCAACCACATCTCCCCGGGATGCATTTATCAGGCATGCTCCTTTTCTCATAATGGCTATCTGGCTTGCCGAAATCATGTTTCTGGTCAGTTCCGTTGAGGGGACATGTATAGTTACAGTATCTGCAATTTTCAGAAGATCTTCGAGGGTTGCCACATGTTTAGCATTGCCAAGACTCAGCTTCTTCTCAATGTCATAATACACGATTCTCATTCCCAGGCTCTCGGCAAGAATTGATACCTGTGAACCGATATGACCGTAACCGATTATACCAAGAGTCTTGCCTCTTACTTCAACGGCATTGCAGGATGATTTCATCCATATTTTGTTGCGGGCCTGGATACTCTTTTCAGGAATTCCTCTCATTAGCATTATACACTCGGCTATAACCAATTCCGCTACAGAACGAGTATTTGAAAACGGGGCATTGAATACAGGGATGCCCATCATTTTTGCATCATGCAGATCTACCTGGTTTGTCCCTATGCTGAAACATCCTATTGCAATTAATCTCGGAGTTTTAATCAGTATATTGCTTCGTATTTCTGTCCTGCTTCTGATTCCTATTATATGCGCCTTGAGCAGCTTTTCCTCAAGTGTTTTATCGGATAATGCTTCTTTATAGCATTCTATATCAGTATAACCGTTCTCCTTAAAGCATCTTACAGCATTTTCATGAATTCCTTCAAGTAACAGGACTTTTATCTTGCTTTTATCAAGGGAATGTCTATCCATAATTAATTTTTTAAAGCATATTCAGTTCATAAATATAATAAGAATTGCTTCGCAACCAAATCCTTAAAATTAACAACTCTGGCAAATCTCCCACAAATTTATGGAGCTGGCAGTACAAAAGTCGAAATTCTTTGTAGAGGATTTATTGAATCTGATAAATCCGGAATAGATACTTATCGTAAAAACCAGACATTTTTACCACGGCCGGCCGGATAATATTAACCAATAAAAATCGGAGTCAGTGTTTGTTCTTTAGTTATATATGTTAAATATTATCTGACCGGCAAAATATGGTCATTAAGCAAGGTTTTGCAAGACAGGAACGAATTAATATATTTAAGTGTAATTAATTTGTCTCAAAACTTAAATGAATTAATTCATCTAATCCTGATTGAGAAACACAAGCATTATATTTTGAACCTGCCCAGATCATTGAAGTTACTTCTTTACCGTCAGGAAGACGGGATATATCTACTTTAGGCTCAAAAGAGAGTGTTCTTATAATTATATTTTTGATTTTGTTTACCTCTTCAATATTCCATTCATTTGCCAGTTGAATGGATAATTTCTTTCTGTCAGAACCCTCATCTGTATAATTAGTTAAATCGTATCCTTCTCTTTTTAAGCTAGCAAGGATTTGTTTATATGGTCTGTTTTGACCTTTAAACCAGTTATTCTTAAGTCGGCAGTTTAGCTTTTCCAGTTTTTTATTAAGGGTGTCTATTTGTAATTTGGTCTTGTGATTAACTGTAATATTTCGAGGTGATGGTTTTAATAATTCATTAGTCAGAGGACCATCTCCAAGGCGCAACCGTCGTTCAATTTTGTCTTCTTTTAAGGCAACTCTGTTTCGATGCGAGCATGCAGAAGATATTATAGCAGGAATTAACAGAGTTGTAAAAGCTAATGAAATGAATAATAGTCTTTTCATTATTCCCGATTTTAATCAAAGTTAATAACTTTCTGAAATCATTATTCAGACAAAACCCTCTTATTATAAACACGATAAGAACCGGCCGGCGGCACTAATTCCGGGCTCAGTTTAATTGTCATCTCGAAGATAAAGGTGTGATGGATGTTTATTTTAAACCCCAATCTCCGCAGCTTAATGTTAAAGTAAGATCATATCGCACCGATCAGGAGGGGTTTTACAGGCTTTTAACTTATAGAAATGATTTTGTTCTATACTAAAAATTAGAAATTGGGAAGAATTTTATAATTTTAGTCACCCATATGAAGCTATTAAAAGTGAACTGCCATATTAAAAATTAAGATGTAAATTTAAATCTGTTTATTATTGTACGCATAAAGTTAAAGCATCATAAATGATACTATATACCGATTAAACACGCTAAATGGATAATTCCAACATTAAAAAATATTTATTCTCAAAAGGTGTTGACAATGCTTTCATTAGTGTCAACAATGCCTATAGATTCATTGCACTTTTTTTCAAAGAAGCATTTAAAAGACCTTTCCACCTGCGCGAAATATTAAATCAGAGTTTCGAGATCGGCATTAAGGCGCTGCCGTTAATTGCCGTTACAGGTTTTGTTGTTGGTGTCGTTTTTACAAAACAATCCCGTCCTTCGCTGGAAGAGTTTGGGGCTACTTCCTGGCTGCCATCATTGATGGGTATTGCGATAGTGAGGGCTTTAGGGGCATTGGTAACAGCGCTCATTTGTGCAGGTAAGGTTGGCTCAGGCATCGGGGCGGAACTTGGTTCCATGAACGTGACCGAACAGGTAGATGCAATGGAAGTATCAGCAATTAATCCGTTTAAATACCTGGTAGTTACACGCGTGGCAGCCACTACCATCACTATTCCTGTGCTGGCATTATTTTGCAGTTTCCTTGGGCTGTTAGGTTCATTTACAAATGTTCACGCCCAGGAAGCAATCAGCCTTGCTACCTTTTTTGAAAACGCTTTTTCATCGATCAGATTTCTTGATATATTCTCATCTCTATTCAAATCAATTGTTTATGGGTTCACAATTGGCATTGTCGGGTGTTATATGGGCTATAATGCCACACAGGGAACCCGTGGCGTCGGCAAAGCGGCAAACCGGGCCGTAGTACTTTCTATATTTCTGATATTTGTTGAGGAAATTGTTATTGTTCAGGTAACCAACTGGATCCGATATTTTTAAAGCATGGGAAATACAGAACTGCATATAACAAACAAAGATGAATCGGTAATTTCAATTAACGGATTATATAAGTCATTTGGTGATGAACATGTTTTAAATGGTATTGACTTTACTCTTTTAAAAGGCGAAAATTTTGCAATTCTCGGTAAATCAGGCTCAGGAAAATCGGTTTTAATAAAGATTATCGTAGGATTGCTTAAGCCTGATAAAGGTGAAGTGATCGTGCTGGGGAAACAGGTTGATAAATTAAACCGCAAAGAATTGGATCTTTTGAGGATGCGTGTTGGATTCTCTTTTCAAAGCAGTGCCTTATATGACAGCATGAATGTTTATCAGAATCTTGCATTCCCTTTAACCATGAATTTCAGGAATCTAAGTAAAAAGGAAGTTGGCAAAGCGGTGGAAGAAGTGCTGGAATCAGTCGGTTTAACAGAAAAATTATATCAAATGCCTTCTGACCTTTCAGGAGGACAACGCAAAAGAGTAGGTATTGCACGCATGCTAATCCTTAAGCCCGAAATAATGCTGTTCGATGAACCTACAGCGGGACTGGATCCCATTACAAGCGGTGAAATTATTGAGCTTATCAATGCAGTTAAGAAACAAAATAACGCCAGTTCTCTTATTATCACGCATGACCTTACATGCGCAAAAAATACCGGCGACCGGATAGCCATGTTATTTGAAGGCAGATTTTTAAAAGCCGGAACATTTGAAGAGGTGTTTGATATCGATAATGAGCATATAAAAGGTTTTTATAATTACAATTTTATACAATAAACCATGAATGAATCAGCAAACAGGCACGCTGTAGTAGTTGGACTTTTTGTAACCTTAGGTTTGATATTCCTTCTGGGAGGAATTCTTATGGTTGGCAACCTGCACAATACTTTTAAAAGCAAAATAAAAGTGGTTACGCTTTTTGATGATATAGGCGGTTTGCAAAAGGGCAATAATATCTGGTTTTCAGGAGTAAAGATCGGTACGGTTAACAACTTGCGTTTTTACGGAAAATCACAGGTGGAAGTGAGTATGAACATTGTAACTAAAGCACAGCAATTTATTCGAAAAGATGCCAAGGTCAAAGTAAGTACCGACGGATTTCTTGGAAATAAAATACTCATAATCTATGGAGGAACTTCAGTATCACCGGAGGTGCAGGAGGGTGACACCCTGGAGGTGGCAAAAGCTCTCTCGACAGACGATATGATGAATACTCTGCAGGAAAGCAATAAAAACTTATCGGCTATTACCAGTGATTTTAAAATCATCAGTAATAAGTTAGCTAACGGTGAAGGAACCATCGGGAAATTGCTTAACGATAATTCAGTGTATACAAACATCAATGCCGCAACTGCATCGCTTCAAAGTGCATCTGTAAAGGCGCAGCAGCTTATCAGTTCACTGTCCGGTTTCAGTTCAAACCTTAATAAAAAAGGTACTCTGGCAAATGAATTGACAACAGATACTACAGTTTTTAAATCACTCAAAGCTTCTGTTATGCAATTGCAGCATATTGCTGATACTGCAAGTGTGTTTATTGCAAATCTCAAACAGGCAGAAAGTAATCCGAATACTCCAATAGGCGTTATGCTTCATGATAAAGAATCAGGTGCCAGCTTGAAAGAAACTATAAAAAACCTGGAGAGCAGCTCTGAAAAGTTAGATGAAGACCTTAAAGCTGCACAGAACAGTTTCCTGTTAAAAGGTTATTTTAAAAAGAAAGCAAAAGCCGGTACAGGCAATTCAATTGCAAAGTAGATAACTTGAGGAGCAGGCGGGGGTACCTCGCTCGTTTCATTCGCTCGGTGATCCCTGGGCTTCAGTACTGCAAATAGAAAACAAACACCATGCTGCGCATGGTTCTTTTTGTTTTCTGCTTGATCGTGGAGCTGGCGGGACAAAAGTCGAACTTTTTTGAGATGGATTTATTGAATCTGATAAATCTAAAATAGATTATTTGCAAGTAAGGTATTTTAATTCTCATCTCCTAACAATAAACTCTCTCATATGTCTTAAGAACAAGTATTTACATCGTTTTGGATATCGATAAATGATCAAATGTTATTTTAATTGGTTTTTGAGCAGAGCAATTATTGGAAATATTCTAAAATCATCAGACCATTAGCACTTTATTTTATAACCAAGACTAAATTAATACATTGAGAGAAGTTAAATTTATGTTTATTCCTTGTTCAGTAGAGCTTCACTATAGCTTTTTGGATAAAAACCAAATTCCTGTAGAAAACATTTACTAAAGTATTTCGGGTCCGAAAAACCTGAACGCCATGCTATCTCATTGATTGGTATATTTTTTGTGAGAAGAAGTTTCGCGGCATAGTTTAATCTTACTTTTCTAATGAAAATAACCGGTTTGAGATCACTGATTTCCCTTAATTTCCTACATAATGAGGACCTTGAAATATTCATTTTTTCTCCAAGGTCATCTAGATTAAATCCCTCATATTCAATATTTTCATAAATAACGTCCACACATTTATTTATAAATTCCTTGTCTGTAATATCTGGAATAGCCAGTGGCCCTGACCATAGATGGCCGGTTCAAACTGACCACCGTTAACCGGAACTATATTCTTGTTGTTAAGTTATTTATGGTAATTCTATTTCTATCGGCCAAATGTGGTCAAGCCCTCCGGCTTTTGCATCTATTCATCAGTTCCTTTGAAATTTCGTTCAAAGAAAAAAAAGTTGTCTAAAAATACTCCTGACCGATTATTTAAAACATTTGGCTGATTCTTTTATTTAACTACTGATGCTTAATCGTAATTTGTTCTTTCCAGATATGCCAAAACAATAATTGTGTTGTTAGTATTATTTTGTATTGGTTAGTTAGTATTGGGTTGTATTAGAAAGAGGCTGTCTTTTAGGGGTGAACAGCCTCTTTTATTATTCAAAAGAATATCCCATACCGGTGAATAAAATTGAAAGCTTATCTGATGGAATCCAACCTTAGGAAATAAAAATCCTTACTTCAAATGATCACCAATGATATTAACATGTTTTATTATCATGATACTTTCATTTAAGGTTAGAGTTTTACGTTTAATGGTAATCCATAAATTATCTTTGAGTAATCTTCAATCCTCAATAGAAGTTTTATAAATTACAGGAATGAGATTTTTCATTATATCATTTATTGTTTCATTATTACCCTTAGTGACGAGTGGAAGAACCTATTATTTCCGGCATTACAGGAATGATAGCGGATTGTCGAATAACACTGTCATGGCCTGCCTGCAGGATAGGAGAGGTTTTATCTGGTTTGGCACCAAAGAGGGACTAAGCAGGTTTGATGGATTTCAGTTTAAAATATTCCTTCACAACCCATCGGTCTCAAATTGCCTTTTAAACAATTTCATTATATCAATGTGTGAAGACGGAGATGGCTGTATCTGGATTGGCACCTCAGAGGGAATCTGTTATTATTTACCTGATAATGATTGTTTTGGGACAATTGAATCTGAAAATCCCAAAATTAAAGGAATGGTCATTGATGTTAAGGCTGATAATAAAAATTGTGTATGGATAGCGACTTACACAGGGTTATTCAGATATGATAAAAGGAGTAAAAAGCTTAGCTCTTATCCTTCAGATAAATACTTTGCACCAGGTAATATTTCATTGACCAATGCGGGAGATGTCTGGCTATCGGCCACTGATGGTAATATCTATAAATATAATGCACGAAATGATATTTTTATCGGTTACCAGATTCTTACCAAAAAAGAAGTATCTGCTTCTGTTCATCTTGGTAATGTTCTGGATGCAGGCACTTATGGGTTGATAATCTCGACAGATATTAGCGGCTTAAGGCAATTTGAACCAAATACCGGAAGGGTAATAAATTTATTCGAAAAAAATGATAGATGGAATAATATCTTTATACGAACAACATTTTTGTATAGTGATGATGAGATCTGGATTGGTACAGAAACGGGTATTTATATTTATAACCTGAAGACGGGCTATGTCACAAATCTTCATAAGGTTAGTACAGATCCTTTTTCCCTTTCAAACAATGCAATCAGGACAATTGTAAGGGATAGGGAAGGAGGAATCTGGATGGGAACATTTTACGGAGGTGTTAATTACCTTGCCCAGGAAAACAAATCGTTTGAAAAGTTTTACCCGACAGGATTGTCAGGTGCACTTAACGGAAGTGTGGTTCGAGAGATCCGGGCAGACTCATATGGCAATCTCTGGATTGGTACCGAAGATGCCGGTTTGATGAAACTTGATAATCAGACAGGGCTGTTTTCCAGCTTTGCGGATGGTTATAATCATGTAAAAATTGACAGCAGAAATATCCAGGGGATCCTGGTTGATGCTGATGACCTATGGATTGGAACCTATGATAATGGAATATATATCATGAACATTCCTGCCCAAAAGCTAAAAAGTCATTTTGAGATGAAGAACAAGAGCAGCGGTTTTAAAACAAATTCATTTGTTACATTCCTGAAAACAACTGATGGGACAATTTATGCGGGAAGCGTCATAGGATTATATCAGTTTAACCGGGAGACATCGTCATTCAGATTCCTGGATGATGTGGCAGCAGGAACCTTTATCCATTGTTTATTTGAGGACTCCCAAAAAAACATCTGGATAGGAACTTATGGAAAAGGGTTGTATAAATATGACAGATTATCAGGGATATGTAAAAAAATATTGTCTGAAAAAGGAGATTATGAAGGTTTGAGGGATGAGCATGTTACTTCAATTTATGAGGATACCAACCATAAGATCTGGTTCACTACAGAAGGTAATGGTTTCAGCTTTATTAACGGGGTAACAGGAGAAATTACCAGGTACGTACCGGGTAAGGATATTGATTTTGCGATATATTGTGCTATGCTGCAAGATGGTCGAGGAAATCTTTGGATAACATCAACGAGGGGTCTCCTGCGTCTCGATCCTTCCTCAAATAAATTTATAACATATACAAAAGACAATGGCCTTTTGGACAATATGTTCAGTTATAATTCAGCTTATGAGGATAAAAATGGTAAAATGTATTTCGGCACAGTTAGCGGCCTGGTATCATTTTATCCTTCTGATATAAAAGAAAACACTTACAATCCGCCTGTCTATTTTACAGGATTCCAGGTTAATGGTAAAGAATATATTGATAATTCCACAGGTTCCCCCGATTTCAAATCAGTTCTTGTGACCAGACGGATTTCGTTAAGATATAATCAATCTTCTTTTAGTATTGACTTTGTATCTCCAACTTTTACGAGTCCTAATCTGACAAAGTATAAATATAGAATGGAAGGCTCTGATCCTGATTGGGTTCTGATCTCAGGCAACAGGAAGGTTTACTATACCAATCTTTCTCCCGGAGAATACAGGTTCAGGGTTATTTCTTCTTCTGATGGCGAGATATGGAGCTCTGATGAAGCTCTTTTGGATATTAAAATTTTGCCTCCATACTGGCTCTCATTTCCAGCTTATGCTTTGTACATTCTTATTTCAGCATTTATCATATATATGATGATTAGCTTTTATTTAAAAAAGAAAACCCTGGAACAACAAAGAAAGATAGATATCCTGGAAACCAACAAGGAGAAGGAGATACTTAATGCAAAAATTAATTTTTTTACTAATATTACTCATGAGGTCCGTACCCCTTTAACTTTAATCAAGGGGCCCCTGGACAGGATATTGCAATCGGGGATTATAAATTCAAAGGATACTGAAGAAAACCTTTCAATTATTAATAGAAATACCGACAGGCTACTGAACCTTACCAACCAGCTGCTTGATTTCCGGAAAACTGAGAAAGAAATGTTTAAGCTCAATTTTATTAAAAGTGATTTATTTGAGCTGGTAGATTCAACATTCAATTTATTCCTCTCATACAGTGAAGAAAAACGGATATCAGTTCAGCTGCATTCGGCGGTAAATCATTATGATCTGGCTGTGGACAGGGAAGCAATAACGAAGATATTAAGTAATCTATTATCAAATGCCCTTAAATTTGCCGAATCGAAGGTTGACTTATTTTTCGAAACAGAAACAGATCAGGAAAAAATAATAAGGATACGTGTAAATAGCGATGGTAAATTAATACCAAAAGAACTTGGTGAAAGAATCTTCGAGCCATTTTATCAGATAGACTTTGATAAGCCCGGGGAAAAAGGTACAGGACTTGGACTTTCTCTTGCCCGGTCGCTCGCGGAACTTCATAATGGCAGACTTTTTCTTGATACTAATTTGAGGCAGTATAATTCATTTGTTCTGGAACTACCCAAGTACCAGGAAGAATCAGTTTCCAGGAATATGTATGAGTCTGATGAATTGAATCCGAGTGAACACAATGAGTTTGAAATTTATGGCTCTCTTGAAAGCACTTCCCCTAACATACTTCTTGTAGAGGATGAAGTTGAAATGGGGAAATTTATAGCTAAAGAAATATCCGGTGATTATAACGTTATCCTCACTAGTAATGGCGACGAAGCACTGAAGGCACTTAAGAAATATAATATAATTCTGGTTGTCAGTGATGTTATTATGCCAGTTATAAATGGATATGAACTTTGCAGGCAGATTAAATCTAACATAGAATTCAGCCATATACCTGTTATACTCCTTACTGCCACCATACATCTGAATGCAAGGATCGAAGGCCTTGATTCAGGTGCAGATGCTTATATCGAAAAACCATTCACAACAGAACTCTTAAAAGCCCAGATTCATAATCTCATCAAAAACAGGAGTATCGACCGGCAAAATTTTATAAATTCTCCCCTTGCTCATTTCAAATCAGTCGCAATAAATAAAACTGACGAGGAATTCCTTAGAAAACTGAATTCCATCCTGATGGATAATATATCTGAGAATGATTTAAGTGTGGAAAAGATTGCTGAGATAATGGGAACCAGCGTTTCAACTCTTTACAGAAAGGTAAAGGCCCTGACTGACCTGAATTCGGTTGAATATATCAGGCTGGTCAAGCTTAAAAAAGCAGCAGAATTATTATCGGAAGGAAGTTACAGAATTAATGAAATATCATATCTTGTCGGATTCTCATCTCCTTCATATTTCGCAACCAGTTTCCAGAAGCAATTCGGGATTTCTCCTTCTCAATTTACCAGGAAACTAAAGTAGGTGACCCTGTCGTGCATGCAGAGCCCACCATTTTATTGTTACCGGGTCGTTTACATATTCCACAAAATTCCTTGGCTGGATAAACGAAAACCAAGTTCGATTTTCCCCTTCGTTTTTTAATTTTCAGTCACAATTTGCATAAAATCTTAACTATTCTTCAGTAATTAATTGCGACTTTTACCTTCATCCTAATTCACATTATCTATTGTTTATATAACCATTTCTAAATGACATTATTTCCATGAATAAAACACTATTATTTATTTTACTGATAATCATGTCAGTTAGTGGTATCTGTTTTGCTCAGGCGAACCAGACTGCAACTGCGGAGGACTTCAAACCGGCATCTTCAAATCAACCGGGAAAGCAATATCCTCAGGTGAATTCTGAAGGTCGGGTCCGCGCAAGAATTACAGCGCCCCAGGCTCAAAAAGTCCAACTCGATATAGGCGGCGTTAAATACGACCTGACCAAGGACGATAAAGGAGTATGGACTGGAGAGTCTGCACCTCAGGATGAAGGGTTCCACTATTACCAGCTAAATATCGACGGTGCTTCGGTTCCGGATCCGGGAAGCCTGTACTTCTATGGTGCAAGCCGTTGGGGAAGCGGGATTGAGGTTCCCGCCAGGGATCAGGATTTCTACGCTCTCAAGGAGATTTCCCACGGTAAGATTTGTCAGAATCTGTATTTCTCGAAGATCACAAACTCGCAGCGACGATGCTTTGTATATACTCCGCCTGATTATGATAAGAACACATCTATAGGCTATCCTGTGCTATATCTCCAGCATGGTATGGGTGAAGATGAGACAGGCTGGACTGTTCAGGGTAAAGCTAACCTTATTCTTGACAACCTGATTGCTGAAAAAAAGGCCGTTCCAATGATTATTGTCATTGATAATGGCTATGCATCAAAACCAACCCAGACACCGCCACAGAACTCTGGTACTTCCGAGAGAGGAGTTGGTGGTAACTCTGCCTTCGAAGAAGTCATGATCAAAGAAATCATCCCAATGATTGATGCTACGTATCGAACAATTGCGGACAGGGAACACAGAGCTATGGCCGGTCTGTCAATGGGTGGTAATCAGACCTGCCAGATTACTTTTTACAACCTTGACAAGTTCTCCTACATCGGCGCTTTCAGTGGTACCATGAATGGATTGAACACAGCTGAGCTCGATCCGCAGACTGCTTTTAACGGAATCTTCAAAGATGGAAAGACGCTTAACAAGCAGATCAGGCTTCTATGGATCGGAAAGGGTACTAAAGAGCCAAACCCATTCCCCGGCGCAATTGGAGCGTTTCGCAATATGTTGGACAAAGCAGGTATCAAATACATCTATTATGAATCCCCAGGCACTGCTCATGAATGGTTAACCTGGAGAAGAGATTTGTTTCAGTTCACACCACTACTGTTTCAGGAGTAACCTGAGTATTTATAAATATTCACCAAAAACCCTTTAATGACGAATATTGAACATTATCCGCACTAATGAACCAATTAAATTAAGAATAAAATAAATCTTGAAACAACAATGAAAAAGTTAATTGCCCTCTTTGCTTTGTCGATTGTGATCATCGTGACTGCAAATTCACAAAATATTGTAAAGCATGCACCAGCAGGTTTTGACTCCCTTCATACTGGAATTGCACATGGTAAAATTGACTCCATCAGTTATCCGTCAAAAATAGTAGGCTCAAATCGCAAGGCCTTGATTTATATGCCCCCGAATTACTCAAAAAACAGGAAATATCCTGTTTTGTATCTTTTGCATGGCATTGGCGGCGATGAAAGGGAATGGCTTAAAGGAGGGCAGCCACAGATTATTCTTGATAATCTTTATGCTGAAAACAAAATTGAGCCGATAATTGTGGTAATGCCTAATGGCAGGGCTTTAAAGGACGACCGTGCGACAGGGAATATTATGGCGCCCGATAAGGTGGAGGCATTTGCAACTTTTGAGAAAGATCTGCTTAACGATCTTATTCCATACATAGAAAAAAAATTCCCGGTAATAAAAGACCGTGAACACCGCGCTATAGCCGGTCTTTCGATGGGGGGAGGGCAATCTTTGAATTTCGGGCTGGGTAACCTCGACATTTTTGCCTGGATAGGCGGATTCTCTTCAGCTCCCAATACCAAACCTCCTGAACAGCTTCTGCCTGACCCGGAAAAAGCCAGAAAAACGCTGAAATTGCTCTGGATCTCGTGTGGTGATAACGACGGTCTGATTACATACAGCCAGCGCACCCATAATTATTTGAATGCAAATAATGTTCCCCATATCTATTATATCGAACCAGGAGTGCACGACTTTAAAGTATGGAAAAATTCTTTATACATGTTTTCACAACTCATTTTTAAACCTGTGGATGTATCAAAATTTAACAAATACAGTGTCGTGGGGATTCCGGCTTCAACCAATGTGAAGGGAGTAAAATATCCACAGATATTACCTGACAGCCGTGCTATTTTTCGTGTAAAAGCACCTGATGCACAAAAAGTTCAGCTCGATCTGGCAAAGAAATACAACATGGTAAAAAACAGTGAGGGAGTATGGGAGGTAACAACCGATTCTTTAACTGAAGGTTTTCATTATTATTCCCTCCTGGTTGACGGATTAGCTGTCGCTGATCCATCAAGTGAAACATTTTACGGAATGGGGCGGATGGCAAGTGGTATTGAGGTTCCGTTCAAAGGCGACGACTATTATGCAATAAAGGATGTTCCTCACGGGGAAATTTGTCTAAAATACTATTATTCAACTATTTTCAACGGATGGCGTCGATTTTATATCTATAAACCTGCCGGTTATGATGTCAATACAAGCGAAAAATACCCTGTATTGTATATTTTGCACGGTGGAGGCGAAGATGAAAGAGGATGGGCCACCCAGGGTAAGACAGATTTGATTCTCGATAATCTCATTGCGGCAAATAAAGCAAAACCAATGCTTGTTGTAATGCCTGACGGAAATGTAAATTCACAGGGTTTTGGTGAAAACGCACTAAGAATGTTTGAAAGTGAATTGAAACTATGCATCATCCCCTTTGTCGAAAAAAATTATCGTGCAGAAACCAGTCCCGGGAATCGGGCACTTGCAGGGTTATCAATGGGCGGCATTCAGACTCTTTATGCAGGAATAAATAACACCGATTTATTCTCATATCTGGGAGTTTTCAGCTCCGGCTGGTTAATGCCTGCACAGAGCGATCTTGCTGATAAACAAAATGATTTTATGAAAAAAAATCTTGACAAAATCAAAAACAGCCTGAAACTCCTTTGGATAGGAATAGGTGGCAAGGAAGATATAGCATATAATAACTGTCAATCGATGATTTCCAAGTTCAATGAAATGAACCTGAAGTATACTTATAGCGATTATCCCGGAGGGCATGCATGGCCTGTGTGGAGGAACAACCTGTACAACTTTGCTCAGCTGTTGTTTAAATAGACAAGGAATATGACAACACAATATATTAGTAAATTTTTTAAGTAATAATTATGAAAACCCTGAGAAGTTTAATCTATTGCATTATTTTGTTTGGATTAGTATCCGGGAATCTTCTGTCGCAGGAACCAGCTGTGATTAAAATTGATTTTGACCGAAAGATAAGTGTAATTGATTCGAACATTTACGGTGCTTTTATTGAACCTATACGCACTGTGGTGAATGGTACAATTTATGATCCTGCCTCTTCCCTTGCTGATGAGAACGGGTTCAGGAAGGATTTCATCCAGCTTATCAGGGAACTGAAAATACCTGTTCTCAGATGGCCGGGTGGAAATTTTGTGTCGGGCTATAACTGGGAGGATGGAATTGGACCAAAAGCACAACGTCCGGTAAGGTTGGACCTTGCATGGAATCAGGTTGACAAAAACCAGATGGGAACTGATGAATATGCAAAGTTTTGCAGCCTTATTGATGCTAAAAATTTTGTTTGTATAAATGGCGGAACGGGCACTCTTGATCAGGCAAGGCATTGGGTTGAATATTGTAACTATGGAAGTGGAACATACTATTCGGACCTCAGGAGAAAGTATGGTAATGAAAAGCCTTATAATATTAAATACTGGGCACTTGGAAATGAGATTGATGGACCATGGCAGCTGGGTCAGAAAAATGCTGAAGACTATTGCAAGTTTGCTTTGGAGGCAGCCAAAATGATACAAATGATAGATAAGAATATTAAATTTATTGCTTCAGGTGCATCATATTATACCGCGGATAATGGCTGGATCGACTGGAATGATTATGTATTGCAACATATGGTTGGTAAAATCGATTATCTTTCTGTTCACAGATATGCTGCAGAGATTTTAGCAGGCGACAGGAGTTTCCCTGCTATGATGTCGTTAGGTATTGATGTTGATAAAAAGATTGACATGGTAAAAGCCCTGATTGAGAAGGCAATGCTAAAAACAGGATCAAAAAGACCAGTATATATTTCATTCGACGAATATTCAGGTGGTGGCGATAACCTTACAGGATCATTAGTGCTTGCCCAACATCTGAACTCATTTATAAGGCATGCCGATATAGTTAAGATGGCTAATATTACCATGTTGTCAAGCCTTGTGGGCAACTCACCGGAAGGTGATTTCAAAAATGCATTATTCCAGGCATTCTACTTATACTCAAATAATTGCCATGGTACTTCACTCGATGTTTATACCGGCTGCGAAAAGTATAATAACAAGGTATTTAATGATATACCTTATCTTGACGTTACTGCGGTTTTAAATGATTCTGCCAGGATGCTGGTTGTAAATGTGGTCAACAGGCATGAGACAAATGCAATGCCTGCAGATATTGTCTTGCAGACAGGTAATTTTACCGGGGTTGCAAAAGCTAACGAGTTAAACGGGAAGTCATTAACAACCAGAACTACCAAGACTGAAGAAGCTGTAAGTATAAATTCTAAAGAAGTGAAATTTAAGGGTAATACGATTAGCTATAGTTTTCCTGCACATTCTTTTACACAGTTTGAGATACCGATAAAATAATTTAATTATTATTGTCCGGATTGGATGTATAATTACGTTGGGCATTCCGGGCATTTTCATGTCGGGAAAGAACCCACAATCTTGAAAATTTAAACGGTAAGGTTTAAGAATATTATCTCTGATGTGGAACACACAATTAATAATATTATTATGAAGAAAACTTTATTTATTACTCTTGGGTTCATTCTGACATCAAGCCTTTTGGGACAGCAATTTCCATTTCAAAATCCTGGTTTAAGCTCTGAAGAACGGGCTAAAGATCTGATAACCCGTTTGACAGTGGAAGAAAAAGCCGCATTGATGTGCGATCAATCAGATGCCATCAAGCGCCTGGGAATTAAGAAGTTTAACTGGTGGAGCGAAGCACTGCATGGACTGGCAAATAATGAAAACGTGACAGTTTTCCCTGAACCAATTGGAATGGCGGCCTCGTTTGATGATCAGCTTTTATTTAATATTTTCAACGCTGTTTCGGACGAAACAAGAGCCAGGTATAATGAATCACAACAAAAGGGGCAGGAAAACACGCGATTTCTAAGCCTCTCTGTCTGGACTCCAAACGTGAATATTTTCCGCGACCCGCGTTGGGGCAGAGGTCAGGAGACTTATGGTGAAGATCCTTACCTCACTTCACGTATGGGTATTTCAGTTGTAAAAGGGTTACAGGGTCCTGCCGATGCCAGGTACAGGAAGTTGCTGGCCTGTGCAAAACACTTTGCAGTACACTCTGGTCCTGAATGGAGCCGTCATTCTCTCAATGTCAATAATTTAGACCCGAGAGACTTGTATGAGACTTATCTGCCAGCCTTCAAGGCTTTGGTTCAGGAAGCAGATGTCAGGGAGGTAATGTGTGCTTATCAGCGCCTCGAGGATGAACCATGTTGTAGCAATTCCAGATTGTTGCAAAGAATTCTCCGTGATGAATGGGGCTTTAAATATCTTGTTACTTCCGATTGCGATGCAATAGCCGACTTTTATAATGAACATAAATTCTCATCTGATGCCACTCATGCTATAGCAAAAAGCATTCCGGCAGGAACCGATGTGGAATGCGCCTGGAAAGATTATAATTATAAAAAATTGCCTGAAGCTATCTCAAAAGGTTTGATCACTGAGGAGGATATTAATAAAAGCTTATCACGAGTACTTATCGGACGTTTCGACCTGGGTGAAATGGATGATGATGCTATTGTACCATGGACAAAAATTCCGGCATCTGTTATAAACAATGAAGAGCATAGAAAACTTGCCCTTGATATGGCACATGAAACAATGACTTTGCTGCAGAATAAAAATAATATTCTTCCATTGAAGAAATCCGGTAAAAAAATTGCTGTAATCGGACCTAATGCAGATAATGCCAGAGTGTTATGGGGTAATTATAATGGAACACCAATCCGCACAATAACGATTCTCGCCGGTATTAAAACAAAGGTCTCAGGCGATAAGATATTTTATGATAAAGCATGTGATATTGTTGATAATAAAGTACTTGAAAGTTATATCACGAAATGTTCTATAGACGGGACGCAAGGATTCAGAGCCACCTATTGGAATACTAAAAACCTGACTGGTAATGTTGTTGCTAATCAACAACTTGCAGGTCCTTTAAAGTTAGCTACAGACGGAAAGAGTGCATTTGCTCCCGGAGTGCAGCTTGAAGGATTTTCTGCAAAGTTTGAAACCGAGTTCATTTCTTCCAAAACTGAGGAAATTAAATTTATATGTGGGGTTGCCGGTTCTTTTGAGTTGCTGGTGAATGGTGAATCCATCACAAAATATGAGGATTGGAGGACAATGATTTCAAAGACTTCCTTTAAAGTTGAACAGGGTAAAAAATATAAAATTGAAATACGATTTTCACAGCTTTACAATTGGCAGGCAACCATCGAATTTAACTTTGGAAGAGAGAATGATCCGGATTATTCCGGATTGTTAGAAAAGATGAAAGGAATTGATGTTGTTATATTTGTCGGCGGCCTTTCCAATTTGCTGGAAGGAGAAGAAATGCCAGTGTTGTTACCTGGCTTTAAAGGTGGCGACCGTACAGATATCGAATTACCTGCAGTACAACGTAATTGTATAGAACTGTTGAAACAGTCAGGGAAGAAAGTCATTCTTGTGAATTGCTCCGGATCTGCAATGGGATTTGTTCCTGAAACTGAAAATTGCGATGCCATCCTTCAGGCCTGGTATTGTGGAGAATCAGGGGGACAGGCTGTTGCCGACGTTCTTTTTGGCGATTATAATCCTTCGGGAAAACTTCCTGTCACATTTTATAAGAGTATTAAACAGCTGAGTGATTTTGAAGATTACTCAATGAAAGGCAGGACTTATCGTTATATGTCTGATCCGCTCTTCCCCTTTGGTTTCGGATTGAGCTATACGACTTTCTCAATCGGGACTGCCGAAATCTCTAGAAATAAAATCAGCAAGGATGGGAATGTTGAACTTACCATTCCTGTATCAAATACAGGGAAACGGTCCGGAACAGAAATCATCCAGGTTTATGTGCACAAAGTAAATGAAACAGATGGACCTTTTAAAACATTGAAGGGATTCAAGAGGATTGATTTGGCTGCCGGAAAATCGGATCTGGCAGCTGTTAACCTGCCTTCTGCTTCATTCGAGTTCTTCGACCGGACGAGTGGAAAAATGGCAGTCACTCCTGGTGAATATGAAATATGGTATGGTAACAGTTCGGATGTTAAGGACCTGAAGATGGCAATGATAACTATTCAGTAAACATTTAGCATTATAGATCTTTTAAAAATATTAGTCCATATAAATTTCTAATTATGAAAAAAGTTATTTCTCTCTTAGCTGTAATTTTAATTTGTGGTATTACATCAGCTCAGTTTGCCGGCGTCCAGCGCGGACAGCAGGAACAACCTCTTCCCGAAGGTTTTAAACCTTCTTCGTGCAACACCTTTTTATCACAGTACCCGGCAGTAAATGCTCAGACCCGTCAGGCCATGTTCCGGGTGGTAGCACCTACTGCTAAAATGGTTCAGGTCGATCTGGCCAACAAGAGATACGATATGACGAATGATGAAAAAGGAGTTTGGACCTGCACATCAGACCCTCAAGTTGTAGGTTTCCACTACTATTCAATCTGGATTGACAGTGTTCCTGTTATGGACCGGAATACTCAAGCCTATTTCGGAAGCAACTGGGAATCATCAGGAATTGAAATTCCCGAGGGACCCGAAGGGGATTATTACAGGTTCAATAAAAACATTCCTCATGGACAAATTTATTCCATCCAATATTGGTCGGAAATCAATGGGATGGAACGTCATGTCAATGTTTACATTCCTGCTGAATATGAAAAGAATCCTAAAAAGAAATATCCGGTGCTGTACCTTCTTCACGGTTGGGGTGAGGATGAAAACGGATGGTCAAACCAGGGTCATATATGTAACATCATGGACGGATTGATTGCATCCGGCAAAGCTGTTCCCATGATTATAGTTATGGACTGTGGCGATATCAAGACTAACTCCGATGTCCGTAAGGCTTCCACTAATGATATAACTCAGATCTACGTTAAAGATCTGATGCCTTTTATAGACAAGACCTTCCGCACTAAAGCCGATAGGCAGAACCGCGCCATGGCCGGCCTTTCCAGAGGAGGTATGCAGACGACAATGACCGTTTTCGCCAACATGGATAAATTTGCATGGATGGGTACATTCAGCGGATTCTTCATGGGTAACATGGGAAGAGGCCCGGCACCAGGCGCAGGACAAAATGCACAAAACCCAAGCAATATGATTGAAACCGCTTTCAACGGTGTTTTCAAAGATGCTGCTGCCTTCGACAAACAGATAAATCTATTCTTCATCAGCACCGGTTCCGTTGAAGGTCCGAGTGCAAAACAGTCTGCTGATGCTCTCACGGCTCATGGCATCAAGCACATTGTTTACCACGAATCGACCGGTACCGCCCACGAATGGCTTACCTGGAGAAGAGCCCTAAATGATTTTGCTCCAAGATTGTTTAAGTAAGAAAAATATTTTATCAAAAAATCCTTGCACCAAAAATGCGGGGATTTTATAAGTCATTTATCGTTTACTCCGTATGGAGTAATTTATATTTACCTATGAAGTAATAATCAAATTATTATGAAGGATATATATTTGTTTTTGGCATTACTTGCTATTAATTTTTCTAATAGCTGGTCACAATCATATCAGAAAACTGATATGGGTTTAAAAACAGTAATTAACTCTGTCGGTATTGAAATTCAGTTCTATAGTCCTTCAATGGTAAGGATACTGAAATGGCCACAAAGCAAATCCTTTACAAAGGAAAGCCTGTCTGTAATAAAAGCTCCTCAAAAAACTTCTTTTAAAATAAAACAGGAAGGAGATAAGCTGTTTCTGAAAAGTAAAAGCTTGTCAGTTATTCTTAACATCAAGAACGGGAGGATCTCATTTACAACCTCTTCGGGGGTGCAACTTTTAAGTGAGAAAGACCCGGGTGTTGTATTTACTGACTTCAACGATGCCGGTGTTAAAACCTATAGTGTACTTCAGTCGTTTATTCTTGACAAAGATGAAGCTATTTATGGTTTGGGTCAGCAACAAAACGGGAAAATGATACAGCGTAACCTGAAACTAAATATGATAGAGGGAAATACTGATGATTATATTCCTTTTTTCCTGTCGGTAAAAGGTTACGGGCTCTTTTGGGATAATTATTCACCAACCCTTTTTGAAGACAATCCTGAAAGCACTTCGTTCAAATCGGAGGTTGGCGATTGTGCCGATTATTATTTTATGTATGGCAGCAATGCCGATGGTGTGATTGCATGCATGCGCGACTTAACCGGTCAGGTACCAATGTTCCCGCTTTGGACATTCGGCTATTGGCAAAGTAAGGAACGCTACAAAAGTCAGGATGAACTGGTTGATGTGGTCAAAAAGTACCGCCAGCTGGGAGTTCCGCTCGATGGTATTATCCAGGACTGGCAATATTGGGGCAATAATTACCTCTGGAATGCCATGGAATTTCTCAATTCAGACTATTACAATCCACAGAAAATGGTTAATGATATACACAACCTTAATGCCCATATGATTATATCAATCTGGAATTCGTTTGGCCCTCAGACAAAACAATACAAGGAATTGGATAAAATTAGCGCTCTTATGGATTTTCAAACATGGCCTCAGTCTGGGTCAGATAAATGGCCACCCAATAGAGATTACCCTTCAGGCGTAAGAGCCTACGATCCCTATAATCCTGAAGCCCGCGATATTTACTGGAAATACCTTAATAATGGTATCTTCTCGCTTGGGATGGACGGCTGGTGGATGGATTCATCAGAACCCGACCATTTGGATTTCAAACCTTCCGATTTCGATAATAAGACATACCTTGGTTCATTCCGGAAAGTACGAAATGCATTCCCCCTTATGACAGTAGGCGGTTTATACCAGCACCAGCGTTCAGTATCTTCCGACAAACGTGTGTTTATCTTAACCCGATCAGCATTTGCCGGTCAGCAACGTTATGGCGCCAACACCTGGTCGGGCGATGTCACGGCATCATGGGATGCATTAAGAAACCAGATTTCCGCAGGACTGAATTTTTCATTAAGTGATATCCCTTACTGGAACAGTGATATAGGTGGATTCTTTCTCAGCAGATTCAGAAAAAAACTCGATGATGCCGAATATCGTGAACTTTATGCCCGCTGGATACAATTCGGAACTTTCTGCCCAATGATGCGTTCCCATGGCACCGATGCACCACGTGAAATATACCAGTTTGGCAAAAAAGGCGACATAGTCTATGATGCCATTGAAAAATACATCAACCTGCGATATAGCTTATTGCCTTATATTTATTCTGCATCATGGGATATTACAGCCAATCAGTCGACCATGATGCGTGCTTTAATGATGGATTTTGCAAACGACAAACAGTCATTGGATATCAACGATGAGTATATGTTTGGGAAATCGTTACTTGTTTGCCCTGTTACCAAACCTATGTATTCGAAGGAAACAAAAGAAGATTTCAGCAACTTGAAATCAAGAGAACTCTATCTGCCGGGAGGAACCGAATGGTATGATTTCTGGACAGGTAGTAAATTTACTGGCGGACAAACCATAAATAAAGAAGCACCCATAGACATCATGCCGTTGTATGTAAAAGCAGGTTCAATTCTTCCTGTCGGACCTGAAGTGCAATTTACCACAGAGAAGAAATGGGATAACCTCGAAATACGTGTTTATGAAGGTGCGAATGGCGAGTATACTTTATATGAAGATGAAAACGACAATTACAATTACGAAAAGGGAATCTATTCTACTATCAAATTCACTTGGAATGATGCAAAGAAAATACTGACCATTAATGACCGTAAAGGTTCCTTCCCCGGAATGCTGGCTGAGCGTAAATTCAACATAATTCAAGTTGCTAAAAACAAAGGCACAGGAACGGATGCAGTTGAAAAATTCGATAAAGCAATAACTTTTAAAGGAAAGAAAATGGTAGTCCAGCTATATTGATCAGGTTGAACTTTCTATTAAACAAGTACTTAAAATGATTATTATAACTTTAAAATGAAATCAGGAAAAAACAAGATTCTGTTTATAACGATAATTCTACTCCTTTCAGGCTTTATTCTAAAAGCCCAGGAATTATATGTTGGGGCCAACTATCATCCTCATGATAACAAGCAACTTGAAAAAATTAAAAATGACATTCAGCTGATGAAAGCTGCGGGGTTTAACATTGTACGGATGGGTCATTTGGCATGGGATAGTTATGAACCTTCGGATGGAATATTTGATTTTAAATGGTTTGATAATGTTATGGATATGATGAGCGAGGCCAATATCAAGGTCATTCTTGATATCGCTATACGACCAGCACCCATCTGGTTACATCACAAGTATCCTTCAATTGATATTGTTGATGCCAACGGGGATGTTCTTTATCCTAACCATCGTTACATGGAAGATATTGGAGATCCGATATATCAAAAGTATGCCTTACGTTACGCAGATACACTTACGAAGCGATATGGAAAACATCCCGCATTGCTGGCATTTGGTATTGACAATGAATCTGGCGATGGCCGGATATCTTATTCAGAAACTGCAAGAGAAAGGTTTATTAAGTGGTTGAAGAAAAAGTATTCCACGGTTGATAATTTAAACAAAGCTTGGGCAACTCAACGATGGTCGAGAAGGATTAACCAGTTTGAAGAAATTGGCTTCCCTATTTCAACCCACACTACCGATGTGCCTGAAAGAATGCTCGATTTCAGGCGTTTTGTTTCAGATGAAATTAATCAGTTACTTCTTAAAGTCATTGAAAAGGTAAATACTAATGCGCCCAATGCCTTAGTTAATACAAATGCATGGTATTATAGCCAGATGAAGTATTTTGACTATTCCCAAATAGCCTATTCCGGGAAAATGACACGCGAAGGCTGTGGTTTCTATCCGGGACTTTCGTTAACAACCAATTGGGGTATTATGAATGCCTTGTTTGGGATTTCCCGTATTCAATTCGAAAGCACAAACCCTTTCTGGTGCACCGAATTTACGACCATGACAGCCGTTCCAAATTCCATCAGAAAATCGGCTTACGCAACTTTAATGTATGGTAACCAGATGGTTTGCGGATGGACATGGCAAAGTATGCACGCCGGTGAGGAACAATATTTGGAAGGAATGATTGACTGGGATGGACTACCAAACCGCAAATACGATGAATACAAGAAAATTGCAACGGAATTTAAAAGGATTGAAAAATTCTTCCCGTATAAACCTCAGGCAGAAGTTGGTCTGGCTTTTTCATTTCCCAGCCAGATTGCAAGCAGCTATTTCCCCGAACAACATGATAACCAACTACAAGCCTGCTTCGATTTGTTTTATTGGCGTAACATGGATGCACGTGTTATAGAAATTAGCAGAAGCTCATTGAATTATAAATTATTATTTATTCCCGGTGTTGCAGTAATGGATGAAGTTACAGCGAATAAAATTCGTGACTTTGTAAAAAATGGAGGAACTGTTGTTATGACAAGTAATTCTGCAATTGTTGATGAAACCGGACAAGTTTTTGTTTCAACACGTCCTGGCCGCTTATGCGATGTGTTTGGCATACGCATAGGGAGTTACGAAGAAACAGAAGCTCTAAACGAAATCTCCCGTAAATCATTGAAAGGGAAAAAGATTGAATTAAATTATAAAGGTAAAACAATTGAAACCGAATCATCACGATTTGATGTTATCGAATCCAAAGGAGCAGAAATTATTGGAAGTATAACCAGCTTAGATAAAGATTATCCGATTATTACTTCCAACAAATATGGCACAGGCAGGGCTATTTATGTTGGTCTGCCGGCAAAAGGTGAGATACTAGGTACCTTACTTGATGAATTGATTGTTGAACTTTCAATTAAAAAAGGCCCGGAAGTGCCAGGCGATGTAATGGCACGCCAAATAGATAAAAATCATATCTTATACCTGAATGTAAGCTGTGAACCAAAAGAAATTCAGATGAAAGGAAATTCACGAAGCATACTTTTTGATAAAGATTACAGCGGTAATTTTACGATTGCACCGTTTGAACCTGAGTTTATTGAGGTTAAGTAAAATAAAAATTATGAAGTATAAAAGGGAACGTTAGATATATAAGCATCTAAACAAATAATTTCCATGAAAAATCGATTTATAAAAAAAAGTCATGAGTTGGTCTTGGTATGTAGTTTATTACTGACTTCAGTTCATGCGCAGGATGTTGCAATTACAGTAGATGCTACTGTGAATAAAAAAACTGTTTCTCCATATATCTATGGGCGGAATGAAAGTTTTGACAAACCTGCTACATTTTATAAAGATGCCGGTTTGCGTTTTGCCCGCATGAATGCGGGGAATAATGCCACAAAATATAACTGGCGCAAGAAGATTACAAGCCACCCCGACTGGTATAACAATGTTTACAGCAACGATTGGGACGCAACGTCGAGAAAAGTTGCGACAAATCAACCCGATATGCAGGTGATGTGGGCGTTTCAACTGATCGGTAAAGTAGCTTCGAGCAAGAACTATAATTTCGACGACTGGGGCTTTAACAATTCGCAGTGGTGGGATGGTGTTGGTCAAAATCTGGCTGGAGGTGGTACTCCAAATACAGCTAATCCAAAAGGCAAAGCACTGGTTGAAGGGGATACTTCAAAATACTTAGTGAGTTGGCCTGCTGATTCAACAGTTGAAATTTTAAACCATTGGTTTGGAGCCAAAGGAATCGGATTGAACAAGAATCAGTTTCTTTATTGGAATATGGATAATGAACCTGACGTATGGAATGGAACTCATGATGATGTGATGTCCACTCTAATTCCCGCTTCGGAATTTATGGACAGGTTTATAGAAGTTGCCAAAAAAGCCCGTGCCTTGTTCCCCGAAATTAAAATCTGTGGTCCGGTTACTACCAGTGAATGGCAATGGTATAAATGGGGAAATGAAGGAATAACAATAGACGGGAAATACTATTGCTGGCTTGAATATTTTATAAAACGTTTAGCTGATGAACAAAAAACAAGTGGTATCCGGCTGCTCGATGTGGTGGATTTGCATAATTATCCTTATGCACCATCCGATTTAGATGCTTTGCAACTTCACAGGATGTATTACGATAAAAATTATGTTTATCCCGGCGCTAATGGGGTGAAAACAATTAATGGAGGTTGGGACAATTCACAAACTAAAGAATACATTTTTCAACGTATTAACGATTGGCTAACTAAATATTTCGGAGAGAATCATGGTATCACCCTTGGTATTAGCGAATGGGGGCCTTCTACTAATAACCCTAATGTCTGCTCTGTAGTGTATGGTTCGGTGCTTGGTACATTCGCAAACAATGGTGTTGAATTGTTCTCTCCCTGGAATTGGGAAATAGGTATGTGGGAAACATTGCACCTATTTAGTCGATATGCAAAAAAATATAGTGTTTCAAGTACATCTTCGCTCGAAAATTCAGTATCGGCTTATACTACTGTGAATGAATCAGCCGATTCGATGACCGTAATTATTGTGAACCGCGACATGAATACGCCACGTAAGGTAACTCTAAACATAAATGGGTTTTCAGCAGCCAACGGAACCTATTCTACCTTAGAATTATCAGCTTTACCGGCAACTGAAACGTTCAAATCACACACGGATAATGCCTTGAAAAAGAATACGGTAACAGTTTTTTCAAATTCTTTTGTCACAACAGTTCCTGCACTTTCTACAACGGCTGTTTTACTTGCAAAAACTACTACCGGAATTTCGGAATTTAAAAATGGTAATAGTGAAATAAAGATTTTTCCTAATCCGGCAAAAGACAACATAAATGTTAGTTTGAGTCCAGCAATTGGCGGACAAACTGAAATTACTGTTTATGACATAATGGGTAGAAAAATTTTAAATTCGTTTGTGGATTATGACAGATATTCTTTACTTTCTTTTAATATATCTACTTTAGAAAGAGGGTTTTATTTTTTTTCAATCAAAAATAAACATGAAACATTTACTAAAAGGTTTTCGGTAATAAGATAAACACTTTTTTTTAGGCTGGCAACACAAACTCCAGCACTTCAAAAATTGCCTGAAACAAATACTCTGCACCTATGAAAGTATGTGTTATTTCATTATTATTACTACTATCAGTTTTTGTCACATCAAATGTTTTCGCGCAAACATCTGCAGGAAGCAGCATTGTTCTGCGCGACCACTGGTTCATTCGGTCATCCACCGATCAGGCTGAAGGCCTATTAATGCCTATGGTGAGGATCATGGACGATGGAAGGGTTATATCCCAACCCGGTTATGCTTGTAAGGGCTGGTATCCCACCTCAGTTCCCTCGACCGTGCTTGCCGCACTCGTGGCAAACAAGGTGTACCCTGATCCCTATTACGGAAATAACCTCATAGAACTGCCTGGTATGCGTAGGTGGGATGCCCCCGAAAGTAATCACTTCGAATCATCCTGGTGGTACCGCACAGAGTTCGATCTTCCCTCCGATTATGCAGACAAGCATGTGTGGCTGAAGTTCCATGGCGTGAACTACTGTTCTAATCTGTGGGTAAACGGGCATAAGGTCGCCGATTCCACCCAGATGGAGGGTGCGTACCGTCTGTATTCTTTCGATATTGCGCAATATGCTAAAGCCGGGCAGAAGAATTGCCTCGCGCTTGAGATCTATCCCCCAGTAGGCATGGACCTCACCATCACCTGGGTCGACTGGAACCCTGCTACACCCGACAGAGGGATGGGTATCTGGTACGATGTTACAGTTTCTGCAACCGGTCCAGTGGCCATTGATCATCCCTTCGTGAAAACCAAGCTTAACCTGCCTTCGACCGATCAGGCTAAGCTCAGCGTGATAGCGGAAGTGAAGAATGCAGAAAACTCTCCAGTCAATGGCATTCTGAAGGGTAGCATCGGGAACATCAGCTTCTCGAAGAAAGTGAGCCTGGTGGCAAACGAGACAAAGGAAGTGACCTTTACACCCGATGAGTTTCCGCAACTTGTTGTGGTAAATCCACGCCTTTGGTGGCCTCATACCGTTGGCCCGCAAAACCTCTACGACTTGAACCTGAGTTTTGAGATTGATGGAACTTTATCCGACACACGAAAATTACGTTTCGGTATCAGGGAGATCAGCTCCTGGATGAACGAGTTCGACAACCATCGCACCAAGGTGTTTCAGGTTAATGGCAAAAACATCGTGATCCGTGGTGGCGGATATGTGGAGGACCTCATGATGCGTCCTTCCAACGAGCGTGTAGATGCCGATCTCAACTACCTGAAATTCATGAATATGAACGCGCTGAGAATGGAAGCTCCACGAGGTTCAGATTATCTCTTCGAGCGTTGTGATGAGGAAGGTATAATGCTCATGGTAGGCTGGTGCTGCTGCGGCGCCTTCGAACGATGGAAGAGTTGGACACAACATACGACAGATATTGCAGAGATAAGTTGGCACGATCAGATTATCAATCTTCGTGCACATCCTTCTGTTTTCACCTGGTTGTACGGAAGTGATCATTTCCCGCCGGAGGACATAGAACATCGCTACATCAACGTTCTCAACCAGTGTGATGGAACCAGACCCTATTCCTCCTCGGCCACACAGGAACCCAGCAAAATTGCTGGTTACACAGGTTTATGGATGGGTCCCTGGCCTCAGGTTTACGGTTATTTCAATCCTGAATACTGGTACAGCAAGCTCGAGTTCAATACCGAGGCCGGTCCCAATGGAGAACAGCTTCCTCCCATTGAAACTATCAAGAGGGTGATGCCCGAGAAGGATCTATGGCCTATTGGTCCAAGCTGGGACTTACGCCTGCGTAAGGTCTATTTTGCTTCTGCCCGCAAAGGGCTCGAATCCCGGTACGGGAAACCCGTTAGCCTCGAGGAATATTGCACAAAGTCTCAGGTTTTCCAGCTTGAGGGAGTTAAGGCCATGTTCGAAGCATTTGCAGGGAACAAGTACAAGTCGAGCGGTATCATATACTGGATGTATAACAGCGCCTGGCCTAAGTTCTACTGGCAACTATACGATTATTTCCTTATGCCGAACGGAGCCTTTTATGGTGCAAAGAAGGCTTGCGAACCCCTGCACGTGCAATACAACTACAAGGAGAATGCAGTACAAATCGTGAACTGTTTTTATCAGGATTTCACGGGATTGAGAATTACCGCCAAAGTCTTCGATTTTCAAGCTAAGGAGATATCCTCGAAAGAAGTCACAACCGGTATTTTGGCAGATGAAAGCAAGATACTCTTCAAACTGGACCTACCGAAGGAACTTACCAATATTTACTTCGTTAAGCTCATCCTGCAAGATAAAGCTGGGAAGGAGATATCCTCGAATTTCTACTGGTTGTCGGCCAAGGGCGACGAGAATGCTGATTTTACCGATTTGGCCAAGCTACCCAAGGCTGATGTGATGGTAAAAATTAGCCCGCTCTCGAGGGAGAATGGCAAGCTTAAACTCGCTGTTGAATTTACCAATGCTTCAAATTCGCTTGCTTTCGCGGTGAACCCCAAGTTGCTTTCAGCCTCAACACGGGAGCCTGTATTGCCCATTTTCTGGCAGGACAATTATTTCTCGCTGTTACCAGGTGAAAAACGTACCGTCGAAGTGCAATTGGATGCCTCGCTGGTAAAGGAAGGAAAATTGCTGTTCAAACTGGATGGTTGGAACCTGCGGTCAACACAGGAACAAGAATTGTCGGTGCCTTAAACGATAAAGTGAGGAAATAGAAATTTAAATAAATAGGGGCCTATAAAAATGAAAAGATTTCTTAACAGATATAGATTTATGTTTGGTGTCTTTTTGGTGATGCCATTTTTCGGTGTTAATAAAAATCTGTTGGTTGCAGCTGCAGATACACCACGCCGAATCGAACTTGCGGAGAATTGGAAGCTCGCATCTTCGACGGATGTGCTAATAGAAGGTGCTGTGATTTCTGTTGCCACTTACAATGATGACAGCTGGTATCCGATTCACCGGATGCCGGCAACTGTTCTTGAAATACTTCAGGAAGATGGAGTCTATCCTGATCTATATGTTGGGAAAAACTTACTGGAAAAAGTCCAGCAGGATTTATACAGGCAGGATTGGTGGTATCGCACTACTTTCAATGCACCGGTAAACGACTTCTATACGCTCGAGTTTAAAGGAATCAACTACCGGGCCGAAATCTGGCTTAATGGCGAAAAAATTGCCGACAACAAACAAATAGCAGGCATGTATGCCTCCCACGAACTCAATGTCACCCGTTGGATTAAGCGGGGCTCCCAGAATGTACTCGCCGTCAGGGTAACTCCCGAGCAACTAATTCAGGATGTTACAGGTGTGGAACTGGCCGATAGTTGGTTCGATTGGCTCAATTGGAAATACATTGGGTACAAAGGTCCGAAGGAGAAAAACCCATGGCAAGGTGTCTCATTTGTTCCCGATCGCAATGCTGGTATATGGAAACCGGTATATTTAAGGGCGACGGGCAGTGTATCGATCAATAACCTGCTTGTAAATTCAAAACTATCTCTTACCGATTCCATAGCCCGGCTCACTGTTTTCGCTAATTTATGCAATTTGTCGGAGCAGCCGGTGAACGGGATGTTGAAAGGAACAATTTCCCGACAAGGGAAGCCTTCGATTTTTGTGGAGCAATTTGTAACTCTTTCTCCTGGCGAGAACCGTGAAGTTACATTTCTGCCCGACAAATATCCTGACCTGATTGTGTCTCACCCGGACCTCTGGTGGCCATATACCATGGGAACGCCTGCTCTGTACGACCTTCAGTTGGAGTTTGAACAGAACGAATTTATTTCTGACGATTCTCGTATTCGTTTCGGAATCAGAAGCATTACACAGCATCGCGACAGTGATGAACATTTTCCCGACATGGGCAAGGGCGGCAACTTTTATTTGAAAGTGAACGGCCGTGATTTTCTTGTCCGGGGCGGCGATTATACTCCTGATCTTCTATATCGCTATGATCCGGAACGCGAAGCAGATATCATTCGCTATGTTAAAGACCTTGGTATCAACTTTCTCCGTTGGGAATCGAAAATATCAAGCGAACACATTATCGAACTCGCCGATGAGCAGGGCATTCCAATTATGTTCGGTTGGATGTGCTGTAACCAATGGGAAAAATGGGATCAGTGGAATGAAGAAGACCATAGTGTGGCTTCACGAAGTCTTCGCTCACAAATTCTGATGCTCCGTCCTCATGCGTCTGTATTTATTTGGTCAAATGCAAGTGATGGATTACCACCGGAACTAATTTGCCAGGATTACAACAAGACACTAACCGAATTACACTGGCAAAATGCTGTAGTGAATACCGTCTCTGCTTTTGCCAAGGATGCAGATGGAAACCGTGTATGGGATGGCATTCGCATGGAAGGCCCATATTGCTGGCGGCCTCCAAGTTATTGGTTCAGTGGAAAATACCCTGCCACCTGTGGCTCAACCGTTGAGCAGGGCGACAACGAGCAAATTCCTACTTTGGAGAGCCTCAGGAAATTCATCCCGGAGGACAAGCTTTGGCCAATCAACGACACATGGTATATGCACGCAGGGGCCTGGGCTTTTAATTCTACACTCGGCAACATTCAACTGGCATTGGAAAAAAGATACGGAGCTTCAACCGGTATAGAGGATTTTGTGCGAAAAGCCCAACTTGCCCATTATGAAAACGCCCGTGCGCAGTTCGAGTGCTTTGCCGCTTGTGGTTGGGCAACTCATAAAATGATGGCATATTGGATGTTGAATAGTCACTGGCCCTCATTTTATGGCAACCTCATTGATTATTACCTGAGCCCGGGCGGTGTATATTTTGGGGCCAAAAAAGGGTTACGTCCGCTTTCCGTGGTTTTTGATTCTTATGCGACCGGCGATAACAGTCAGGCCAGGATTATCGTTTTCAACCAAACTCCCGGCGACGTTCATGGATTGCATGTTCGAATACGTGTTTATGACCTTGATGGCAAGGTGCGCGACGACCGTTCTGCAAACAACATATCGGTTTCTTATAATGGTACAAATCAGGTAATGTTGTTACCAAGGTATCCTGAGAGTTCACCGGTGTTTTTTGTACGCTGTCAGTTATTTGATGAAACAGGGAAATTAGTGGTGGAGAACACATACTGGAAATCGCAAAAAGATGACGACCTTGGGGCGAGGACAAATGATATTTACATGACCCTGAAACAGGAAAAATGGGCTGATATGACTGCATTAAATACCATGCCTGCTGTGTACGTAGAAATTGAAGCGCAGCAAAAAAAGGTTGGAGAGGAAAGCCATGTCTTAATTCGTTTGCACAACCCTTCAAAGAACATAGCATTTTTCGAAAGGGCCACTATTTCTACTGCCAAAGAAGGAAATGAAATTCTTCCAATCGAATACAACGACAATTATGTTACTGTTTTCCCTGGAGAAACTGTCGAGATTCACGGAATCGTCCGGAAGGGTGCTGAGGCACGTTGGGTCAAACTCGAGGGATACAATACACCCGCCATTTCAGTGCATATAAAATAAAAGGAAATGATAAAACCACTTGCAACTACCTGGTTACGGAAAATCTGAAAAAACTATGATAATTATAACTAAGAAAAATTCAATCAAAAAATCTCGAATTCGGTTACTTGTTGCAATTACTACGGTGGTCGTCGCAATAGTTTTTGGGTCGTTATGTTACGCTCAAAACCCAATAATTCAAACAAAATACACCGCTGATCCTGCACCGATGGTGTATCACGATACGGTATTTCTTTATACCAGCCATGACGAGGACGATGCCTTTGGTTTTAAAATGCTGAATTGGATGCTATACACATCCACCGATATGGTCAATTGGACCGATCGTGGAATAGTTGCAGGTGTTAAAGAACCTTACAGGACATTCACATGGGCCGATGGCCATAGTGCCTGGGCCCCACAGTGTGTTTCCAGAAAAGGAAAATTTTATTTATATTGTCCTACAATCTACCAAGGGAAGATGGCAATTGGAGTAGCCGTATCCACCAGCCCGTATGGCCCGTTTACAGATGCTTTAAATAAACCTTTAATCTTTCGTTCAAATCCCGGCGATTACGACCCAACTGTATTTATTGATGATGACGGGCAAGCCTACATGTATTGGGGAGGGAATGGCCCCTGTTATTATGCAAAGCTGAACGGAGATATGATCTCTATTTCGGGCGACATCCAGGTTGGCTCCATCGACTTTAAAGGAACTCCACCCGAAGCATCTTACACGGAAGGCCCGTGGTTATGGAAAAAGAATAATCATTACTACCTGGCCTGGGCATCTCGTTGTTGTCCCGAAGGCATTGGTTATGCCATGAGCGATAGCCCGACAGGCCCATGGAAGTGTAAGGGTAATATCATGGACCCGAACGAGAGGTCATCGGGAAACCATCCGGGAATTATCGACTACAAAGGGAGCTCTTACGTATTTGGTTTTAATTATGCCATTCTGAAACAAACCATGTCAAAACATTATGAAAGAAGGTCGATATGTGTTGAAAAAATGACCTATAATGAAGATGGCTCTATTCAGAAAGTTCCCTGGTGGTCCGCAAAAGGAGCACCGCAAATTGGCGCTTTAAACCCATACATACAAAACGAAGCTGAAACCATGGCCTTTAGTGAAGGTCTTAAAACAGAATATGCTACTGAATGGGAACGCAACATCCCATGGGATACGGGTAGAAAAATCGCAGACAGGTTATTTGTAACAGCCATTCACAATGGTGATTACATTAACGTGCAAGGTGTTGACTTTTCAAATGGGGCAACTTCGGTTGATGTTAGTGTTGCATCTTTATATGGTGGTAAGATTGAAATTCATACCGACAAAATTGATGGACCTATATTGGGAACAATTAACCTAAGTACCTCAGGCGAAGGAGACTTATGGAAAACAATAAGTGCCCCGGTGAATAATATAAAAGGGGTTCACGATTTATTCTTCGTGTTCAGGGGAGAAAAAGATTTATTTAACTTCGATTGGTGGATGTTTAAATAGTAATCAGGATAACATAAAAATTGAAAAACTTAACTAAATAATTATGGACAAACAACACAAAGACCGGCAGCATAAATTTCTGAATTTCAAGCATGTTCTCCCCATCCGGATTATCCTGGTACTTTCATTTTTATTGTTTAACTGCTTAACTTCTGCTGTTTCTGCAAAAAAACACACATTCGAAGCGGAATCTGCCAAACTCATTGGAGGAGCTTCAAAAGTAGCTGATAGAGAGGCATCTGGAGGTTTTTTAGTCAGTTTGACCAAACCCGATGACGGGATCGGGTTCACCGGCCTTCTGGCTTCACATAAACTGGCGATTCGATATTCATCATTGGGAGTAGGTCTGATAAGTGTTACTGTAAACAATCAACCCGTGCAAAAATTGAATGTTCATTCATCCGGAAATCTTACAGGTTCCTTCCTTACTGCCATAGCAGACGTTGCTATCCCGGATGATGCCTTGGTGACCATTAGTCTGGTTTCCAATGATATTACTGTGAATGTTGATAAAATTATTGTCGGCGATAATGACCTGGAACTACCTCCGGATATCTGGAACCTTCCACCGTTACCTGTGGCCATTGGACAGTATCCTGCTGATTGGAAGGGATTGAGCCGGATTTATACTGTACCAGAGTGGTGGCGTGAGGCAAAATTTGGAGCATGGGCACATTGGGATCCTCAATCCATGCCCGAACAGGGTGACTGGTATGCCCGTGGTATGTATATGCAGGGTAGCGTGCAATACGAATACAACTTAAAAAACTTCGGCCATCCGTCAGAATACGGATACAAGGATATTTGCCACAACTGGTTAATTGATAAATGGAAACCTGAGGAATTGATGGATTTGTATGTTGAGATGGGTGCCCGTTACTTTGTGGCAATGGGAGTCCATCATGACAACTTCGATTGCTGGAATTCAGCTTACCAGCCCTGGAATTCTGTTAATGTCGGACCAAAACAGGATATTGTTGGCATTTGGGAAAAAATTGCCCGTCAGCATGGTCTGCGTTTCGGCATCGGTTTTCACAATTCTCCGCCCCGGACCTGGGGTCAGTTCATGACCGTACGGTATACAAGTGACAAGACCGGTCCTATGAAGGGCGTGCCTTTCGATGCACTACAAACTATTTGGGACGGAAAGGGAAAATGGTGGGAAGGTATGGATCCGGTAGACCTTTATGGACCAGTGCACGACATCAAAGATCCGCTGAATTCGCCCTTTGCCAACCAGTTTATGTGGCGGGTGGATGACGCCATCACCAAATATCATCCCGATATGATTTACTTCGATGAGGCTGCAGGCGATACCTTAGTGGATTTGGGCGTGAATATGGGATTGGGTTTTCTAGCTCCACCTCTGGTCGCGAACTATTACAACAAGTCTATGAAGTGGAACCTGGGTAAGATGGATGTAGTCATCAATCTGAAGTGCGTAGGCGGGCGTTACAACAGCTTCAAAAACACCCCCGAACTGATTCCCATTGTTGAACGCGCACTGGTCAGAAGCAGCGAGTTTGACATTGAACCTGAAATTGCGGCCTATCCATTCCAGACCGAAACGAGCATTTCAGATTGGCATTACCGTACCGGGCAGAAATACATGGATGCTAAAAAGGTAATTGAGCTATTGATGAAGAATGTCTCACGAAACGGTACAATGTTGCTTAACCTCACCCAGCATGGACGTGGAGATCTTGATCCAGAATTGATCCGAATTTGTAAAGACATTGGCGAATGGCTGAAAATAAACGGTGAAGCTGTCTATGGTTCACGCCCATTTGAAGTCTATGGTGAGAATTATGTTTGCTTCACGCGCAATAAGGGCAGTGTTTATGCCACACTTCTTGATTGGAATGGTGGTTCAATTACCCTTAAATCACTGTACTCAGGCAGTGCAACATTGGGAAAAGTATCCAAAGTTGAATTGCTCGGTTCTGATGTTCAGTTGACATTTGTTCAGAACAGTCAGGGACTGACAGTGATGCTCAATGATTCGGTGCAGTCTCTGCCGGCAATCGCAGATCAACCCCTGGCCTCGAAGTGTCGAGTTCTGCGTATTACTCATGACAAGGGCTGGATTAATGACGATGACCCCGGTGCAGTAGCTCCCGGATGGCTTCGCCGATGCAATCTGGGAACAGGCGATTATAACAACGATCTCACTACAAGCAACACTCCCGGTGATATCTGGAGTTGCTCGTTCACTGGCACTAGTGTGGTAGTCATTGCTCCAAAAGAATCGGGAGCCGGGAAAATCGAGATTCTTATTGACGGCAGTTACCGTGCGATGGCAGACCTCTCTATTACTGGTACTCGCCAGGCACAGCAAGTAGTATGCGAAGTTACCGGTTTTACTTCAGGCAAGCATATAATTAGTATTATCAATCGTGGTCCCGGACCAGTGGCCGTCGATGCAATACTGGTCCAATAAATATTTAGCAATGAAACAGAATTATAAAATAATATTGAAAGTCATCGGTAGCTTACTTATAGTATTATCACTTTACTTTAATAGTTATGCCCAGAACCTGCAAAAACCCTACATATCAAAAAGGAGCAGGGAGAAATTTGATATTAACTGGCAGTTCCACAAAGGCGACATTGCCATAAAACGTGTGGTAAAAGTTGGTGGCCAGGGCGGTTTGACTGATATCAATGTTAAGATTATTTCCAAGGGTGATACTTCTATTGACTACTCAAATGTTGAAAGTGCCAAAATTTATTATCCTCGTAATTGGAAAGAGGTTAACCTCCCGCACGATTGGGCTGTTGAAGGTACCTTTGTACACGATAATTCACTGGGAAGCCAGCCGGCAGCCAATGGATATTTGCCAACAGGGATAGCTTTTTACAGGAAAGAGTTTGAAATTTCTGAAGCCGACAAAGGACGGAAAATATCCATTGAATTTGATGGTGTTTTCAGGAATAGTACGGTTTGGGTAAATGGGCACCTTTTAGGTAACCACCAAAGCGGTTATACCCCTTCAAACTACGATTTGACTGATGTTTTACGTTATGGCAATGAAGGCAAAAATGCCATACTAGTGAAAGTCGATGCCAGCGAATACGAGGGCTGGTGGTACGAAGGTGCCGGAATTTACAGGCATGTTTGGCTCACCAAAACCGACAGGCTCCATGTCGACAGGTTTGGCACTTATATTACAACGCCCACGGTTTCTGATGCAGAAGCGACAGTAAGTATTAAAACCACATTGAAAAACGAATACAAAATAACCAAAAATATTACGCTTGTTTCAAAAATTGTTGACAGAAAAGGGGTTGTACTTGATACTAAAACTTCTACTCTGTCAATCCCATCTTTTGATCAGTTTGAGGTATCCCAAACAGGAACCATTCAAAAACCTTTGCTTTGGTCGCCCGAAACACCCAATCTTTATAAAGTACTGACCGAAGTTTCTGAAAATGGTAAAATCGTTGATACTTATGAAACCATATTTGGTGTACGGACTGTTGAAATAAACCGTAATGGAGTATTTCTTAATGGAAAGCTTTACCCTGTGAAAGGTACCTGCAACCATCAGGATTTTGCAGGCATTGGTGTTGCCCTACCCGATAAAATAAACGAATACAAACTTAAGTTGCTCAAAGAAATGGGAAGCAATGGTTACCGTTGTTCCCATCATCCTCCAACACCAGAACTGCTCGATATGTGCGACAGTTTAGGCTTGCTTGTCCTGGACGAAAACCGTTTTTTATCCAGCAGTGAAGAAGGATTAAGGGATTTGATTACCATGCTTTACAGAGACAGGAACCATCCCTCTATATTTATGTGGAGCATGGAGAATGAAGAATGGATTCAGGGTACTGTAACCGGAACCAGGATACTCGGAACACTGGTTGCAACTACCCATAAAATTGATTCTTCCCGTAAAGTTACCGCGGCAATGAACCACGGCCGGAACAATGGCGGGTATGCTGATGTGTTGGATGTAGTGGGATATAATTATGGCGACAAGCAATTAGCCTATGTAAAAGACCATGAGACGTATCCTGACCGGGTAATGTTTTGCACCGAAGGGACAAGTTATGTTTCAACTCGCGGTGAATATGAAAACAGTTGGGGAAAAGGCTATACATCGAACTCTTTTATATGGCAACCCGATTGGGGACCATATCCTGGCAAGGACTGGGCCGATATTGTAAAGTATCCGTTCCTCGGTGGCCTTTTTGTTTGGACGGGATTTGATTACAGGGGCGAACCAACACCGTTTTTGTGGCCTTGCGTATCTTCTCATTTTGGATTAATGGATATCTGTGGATTCCCTAAAGATGGCTACTATGCATACAAGGCAGCATGGACTAATGAACCTGTAGTTCATATTTTTCCACATTGGACATGGCCGGGAAAAGAAGGTGACAGCATCAAAGTTCATTGTTATACCAATTGTGAAGAAGTTGAGTTATTCCTTAACAGCAAAAGCGTAGGGAAGCAAAAGGCTGTCCCTTATACTAAACTGATATGGGGGCTTCTATATAGACCCGGGAAACTAGAAGCCAGGGGTTACAAAGGAGGAAAAGTAATTACCAAAGATGTAGTTGAAACAACATCTGCACCTAATCAGGTAGCTTTGAACAGTGATTTTAATACCCTGAAAGCTGATGATTGCGATGTGGCTGTTATCCGTGTGGCTATTGAAGATGCAAAAGGAAGGGTTGTTCCAACGGCCAATAATCTTGTAAAATTTTCTATTGAAGGGCCAGGCAAAATAATTGGCACTGGCAATGGCAACCCCACCAGTTACGAACCCGATAAAGCCAGCCAGCGTATGGCATTTAACGGGTATTGCCTGGTTTTGATCCAATCAAATGAAACTGCAGGAGAGATTAGGTTAAAAGCTTCTTCCGAAAATCTTAAAGGTAATGAGGTTGTCATAAAAGTTGAATAAGTCTGTTAATTTCAGTATTAATAAGAAATTTGACTTATTAGAAAAAAGGTCCAAATTTACGTTTACACCATACTAACAGGAATTTATTGAAATAAAGTAATTTAGTACTGTCTTAAGACTCATTAAAATCAAATTATGAAGACAATATATTTTAGTTTGGCAGTACTTTTTGCCACTTCAATAAATATCACAGTTTATGGGCAGGCAAAGCAGGCACAGAACCCTGTTATTTATGCAGATGTCCCGGATATGTCAATGGTCAGGGTGGGCGACACGTACTATATGAGTAGTACCACAATGCACATGGCTCCAGGCGTGCCGATTATGAAATCGAAGGATCTTGTCAACTGGCAGATAGTTAACTACGCCTATAATATTCTCGATAATGTTGACGCACTCAACCTCGTCAATGGGAAGAATTCATATGGAAGGGGATCATGGGCAAGCAGCATACGTTATCATAATGGCGTGTTTTACGTCTCAACCTTTGCCCAGACAACGGGTAAAACATATATTTATTCAACGAGTGATATTGAAAAAGGTCCATGGAAAGAATCGTCGTTTAGTCCAAGCTACCACGATAATACAATTTTCTTCGATGATGACGGGAGAGTTTATCTCATAACTGGAAATAAAAAATTATCACTTGTTGAGCTTAATGCTGATTTATCTGGCGTCAAAGCTGGTGGAATAAATCAGGTTATTATTGAAAATACAAGTGCGCCCTCGGGGAACGACAGTGGGCTGGGAGAAGGTTCGCAGTTGTTTAAGGTTAATGGTAAATATTACCTTTTCAATATTACCTGGCCAAGAGGTGGCATGCGTACCGTTGTGATTCACAGGGCTGATAAAATTACCGGTCCATGGGAAGGAAGACTTGCCTTTCAGGATCTTGGTGTTGCCCAGGGAGGTATGGTTGACACACCAGATGGCAAGTGGTTTGCATATCTTTTCAGAGATTTTGGATCAGTTGGGCGAATCCCTTACCTTGTTCCGATGAAATGGGAGGATGGATGGCCTGTTATAGGTATTGACGGGAAGGTTCCGGACACACTGGATCTTCCTGCCAGCAAAGGTTTAATACCTGGAATTGTTGCTCCTGATGAATTTAATCGAAGAAAAGGAGACCGTGCCCTTCCACTTGTCTGGCAGTGGAACCATAACCCCGATACTAATCTATGGTCAGTTACAAAGCGAAAGGGTTATCTCCGGCTGACAACCGGCCGTATAGACACCATCCTGGTAACTGCAAGGAACACTCTCACCCAGCGAACATTCGGTCCTCAGTGCTGGGGATCCACAGCAGTCGATGTTTCAAAAATGAAAGAGGGGGATGTGGCAGGACTTACACTGCTTCAGCGAAAATTTGGAATTGCGGGTGTAAAATCTGAGAACGGAGTGAAATCAATTCTCATGATAAATGCCCAAACCGGTAAACCAGTAGTGGCAGAAACGGTTCCGCTTAATCAGAAAGTAATTTACCTGAAAGCTGAATGCGATTTCAGGGATAAAATTGATATCGCTCATTTCTTTTATAGCCTTGATGGTAAAAATTGGATAGCAATAGGAACACCAATAAAAATGGAATATTCAATGCCTCATTTTATGGGTTACCGTTTCGGATTATTCAACTACGCTACAAAGACTCCTGGCGGGTTTGTTGATTTCGATTGGTTCAGAATCGGAAAGCCAGAGGATCAGAAGAACTAAATTAATTTGACTTAAAAAAAAGAAATATGAAAACCTGTCTTATGTTGAAAAAAAGAGCAGGACATCTTAACAAGATGTCTACAGCCGTTGCTTTTATAGTGTTTCTCATTATTAGCTCTCTCAATGCTTTTACTCAAAAGCTTCAGCTAAACGATTTAGGTTATTTTGAAACGAGAGGCGTCAACGTTTTTGTCTTCAGCAATCAGTATACCGGGATGTTCAATGATGAAAAGAACGCGGGTATCGAGATTATCCATCATGGCGTCAGAACCGCCACAGGAGGAGCGGTCAGATTGCAGAACACACCTGAACAGTGGGACCTTGTGCCGACTGTTGTAGACAGGAAAATCGACAAGGTGAATAACAGCATCGAGGTCGAACTGAAATACGTGGATTATAATTTTAACACCAGGATAATTGTAACTGCAAAAGAGAATGGAGTTCTTATCACCGTTTCACTGGATAAACCTCTTCCTGAGAAGCTTGAAGGGAAGGCAGGACTCAACATTGAATTTCTGCCTGCATCATACTTCAGAAAAACCTATCTTGTTGACGGGAAACCGGGAGGATTTCCATTATATCCATCAAGCTCAACCACGATGGAGC